>Ga0185299_10000866_pt1 | contig 70399 bp, 56 predicted proteins | sample PaiPotPPA55metaG_FD_128002 | JGI IMG/M metagenome (GOLD analysis project Ga0185299, IMG submission 128002) | Iron sulfur acid spring bacterial and archeal communities from Banff, Canada, to study Microbial Dark Matter (Phase II) - Paint Pots PPA... ...
GGAAACCACCGGGAAACTTCAGCTGGACCATGGACTACGTCGCCGCGGTCAACGGCGACCACGTTCCCGCCAACTTTTTCTCCAAGGATGCCGCTGCGAACCCCATGAGCAGCATCATGGGGGCCCCCGGCCCGTCCTGGGAATTCAAAAAGGGCAAGCCGGCGCTGGTGCCTGCGGGAACGAAATTTAACACGGTGGTGAAAACGAGCGGCGCGGTTGTGAAAGTAACGCGACCGCAAGGTGCTACCGCCGCAGCTGATGCCGTGCAAGGTCAACCGCCGGTGCAAGCCGCGGTGCCGTCGGCGAAGCCCTAGTGCGCTTCCTCTCCATGTCCATCGTGTAGGTTCGGGCAGGCCGACGCGGGCACAATAGCATCCGTGTCTGCTGATCGGATTCGCCGGGCTGAAGCCCGGCGCCTACACGGCACGAACGTTTTATGTAGCCGCTGGGCTTCAGCCCAGCGGACGCACTCTGCCGCCGATTGGATTTGACCTTCCAACCTCGCGAGCACCTGACCGTTTTGCTGCACGTCAGACCAGTAGTTTTTTGATCCACATGCCGCGTAGTCTTGCCTGGAGCACGGGTCTCGATTCCCGTAGCCTGGGAGCGCAATCGTGTTCTGCGAACGCTGCGGACTCAACTTCCTGCCAAGACAATCCGTGTGCACGCGCTGCAAGGTTTCCGCAACGCGCCATTGGTTTCAATTGATGAGCTTGGTGACGTTAATGGTCGCGGTCGCGTGCAACGCTGTCGTAGCGCTGATCTTTTTGCCACGATTGGTTTCCGGTGCGCACGCGCGTGCGGTGTTCCGCGCGTGGCTATGGTTCGACTATAAATTTGCCATGTATGGCTGGGTGCCGGTCGCCATCGCGCTGCTCGCCTGGGACTTTTTGGTCTGGAAAGAAGCGCGGCCCAAGGTCAAAGGATGGTTCACGCGCAAGCTGCTGACATTCTCGCTGGCGGCGGGAGTGGCGCCAATGCTGCCCTGGTGGGTTCCCGCAGGCCAGCCGCCGGGCCAGTTTCTGACCATGATCGGAAGATACCCTGGAGTGCCTGCGGCGCTGGCGTGGGCCGTGGTGCTGGTGGTCGTCGTGATCTTGTGCAGCGATGCGGAATCGCGCGACTACCTGTTAGGACACGGCAAGGCCCTGAGCGTGGTTAGCGTTGGAGCGTTGCTGGCGGTGCTGGCTATGACCATTGTGGGATGGTCCGTTACGTATTGATAGCCCTGAATATAGTTATTGAAAAGGTAAACAAATCGTGCTATAGTGGGCTGTGACGCTTCGAGACCAGGCCTGCCAGCCCCAACTGTGTGCCCCAGCCACCCATACTCGCGAGCACACCTTTTCTTTTCATGCCCTTACAAGCTGTCCTGCGCACGACTCCCATCGTTTGCTATTCATAAGAATGCCCCAGGGTGGAATGAGGTCGCCGGTTCTTTCTTTGCTCCCTAACAACTCACGATCTGCCACCTGCTTCTCACTAACCCCTTTACAATCCGCACTTACAGAAAATGCGTGCGTAACTCCTTTAGAATCCGCACTTCCAAAAACACGACACTTAAAGCCCTTTAGAATCCGCACTTACGAAAAAAGGGAGGGGGGAGGGTGTAAGAGGGTGTAAATTGTTAACTAGACCCGCCACCACGACACTCGCTGACCCGAGCCGCCAACCTGGTCCCATGCCCACCGGCCCATTGCAGTACTGGGCACACGGTGCCACAATCGGCCCATGGGCGGAAACAGTTCCGCCTCTCCCGGTGTCTAAGCCATTAGAACGGACATCGGGCATCGAGGCATTTGGCCATGCCCAATCTGTTCTCAGCTCGTTCGCGACTGCAGGTACCGTCGACACGGTCGCGCTTGATGGGTCAGGAAGGTCCGGATGCAGGCGCCGGACCGGAAAGGCCGGCATTGTCTGATTGGGCTAGTGCTCTCTCGTGGGGCGTCGACGAAACCCGGCTCGTAACGGAGCTGCAGGCCGGTTCGGAAACCGCCTTCGACTGGCTGGTCACCCACTACCACGGCCCGGTCTACAATTTGATCTTGAGTATGCTAGGAGATGTCGCAGACGCCGCCGATGGCACCCAGGAAGTCTTCCTGAAGGCGTTTCGCGGCATTCGCAGTTTCCGTCGGGGCAGTTCGCTTAAGACTTGGCTCTACCGCATCGCCATCCGCGAAGCCCTGAACCACAAGCGCTGGTTCAAACGCCATCTTCAGAAAAACGTCTCCATCGACGCCGAACCCGAAGAAGGTCATGCGGCCATCGAGATCGAAGACCTCGCCGCTACGCCCTTCGAGCAGTTTGCCGCCCACGAAATTCAAGCCGCGGTGCAAAGCGCACTCCAGGAAATTCCCGAGGTGTTCCGCAGCGCGGTGATCCTCCGCGACCTCGAAGGCCTGAGCTACGAAGAAATCGCCGAAGTCCTGGAGTGCAGCTCCGGCACGGTAAAATCGCGCATCCTCCGTGGCCGCCGTGCGCTGAAGGATCTCCTTGAGCCGCTGTTGGTCGACCGCTCTGCGTTCGCGCATGAAGAAGTCCGCTCTGCGGTCGCACATGAGCAGGTCGGCTCTGCGGTCGCGCATGAACAAGCTCGCTCCGCGACTAGGCATGAAGTCGAGCATGCAGCGGAAGCGGACACAAATGGAAGCGCCCATGTGACCACCGCAGGGGCGCGCTTTAGCGCGTCGTGCACCGCGTCGCGCTCGGCCTCCAGCCGCATGCCGCGCCCAGCCTTCGCGCCACATTTCGGACCGCATCCCAACACCGTTTCAGCACGCAGCAGGTTCGCGCGGGAGAGTTCCGCGAGTGAGGAACTCCCATGAAGTGCACCACCGTCCGCGCAAATCTAGCAGGCTACATGGACGACGCCGTTACCGGCGCCGCCGAAGTCCGCGATCGTATGCAAGTCCGCAAGCATCTGGATAGTTGCGCAAGCTGCCGCGAAGAACTCGAGCGCTTCCGCAAGCTTAGCGCCCTGCTCTCCCGCGTCCCGCGAAGCCTTCCGCCAGCCAACCTGGCAACCCGCATCCGCGTGGCGGCAGCCCAATCGCCGGATCGAGACAATGCCCCCAGCACCTGGCGCAGAGTGCGGGACCGCGCCGAAATCCTGCTCGACAACGTCTTCCGCCCCATCACGCTCCCGGCAACCGGCGGTTTCGCCTCCGCCATCCTAGTCTTCGTAGTGGTCCTGCAACTGATCGTCCCGGGCATAACGGTTCGCGCGGTACAAAACGACGTGCCTCTGAATATCCTGCGCCCAGCCGAACTCATCACGCTCTCGGACTATCCCCAAGCTTGGGCCCCTGAAGGCCACGATTCTGAGCTGGCGTTACCCCACGGCCTGCTCCTGGACGTAACGGTAGACGCTCACGGCGGAATGGTTGGCTACCAAATCCTGTCAGGCCCCCGCAGCCTGGAACTGCGCCACCAGCTGGACCAGATGCTCCTGTTCTCGCGTTTCCGCCCAATGTTGAGCTTCGGCCGGCCCACCGCCGGCGGCCACGTAATCCTGAGCTTCAGCGCCGTGCGAGTCCGCGGCTAAAAATCGCGCCGCGAACTCATTCGCCGCAATTCCGAGTCCGTACATCGGCTCACCGCAGTATTCATTCACAAATACCTCGCCCGCAAGAAGCCCCACCCTCGCCAAAAACAACGTTTTCATTGGCAATTTAACGGATTTAGGACGCTGCCCGAACGTTCAGGCCCGAACGATCAGCTTCTCATAACCGCACGACTGTCCTTCGACCCCGAGTAATCCACGCGTTTAGCGGGTTAAATGCTTGCAGAGGACATTTATGTCGTTCCACTGGCTGAAGAAGTTCGGCTCGCAGGGAATTGGACCGCTCACGCGCGTTTCCAGGAGCAAGCACGTTTCTAGTAGCAAGCGCGTTTCCAGCAGCACACGCGTTTCCGCGGAGACTATCGACGTTTGCGCGGCGCGATTGTTCACCATTGCTCTGCTGGTTGCTGTCGTGTTGTCCGCGAACCTGATCGTCGTGCATGCAGCGCCGCAAACGGCTTCCGCGGAGCGCGCGCTGTTTGACGCGGCGAACCGCGAGCGCGCCGCGCAAGGCTTGGCGCAGTTGCGTTGGGACAAAGCTTTGGCAAACGCAGCGCGCGAACACGCGCAGCTTATGGCGCAGCGAAACACTTTGTCGCACCAATTTCCAGGCGAACCTGCGCTGCAGGATCGCGCGCGGGTTGCCGGAGCGCGGTTCACCGAGATCGCGGAGAACGTAGCGGAAGGTCCTTCGGCGGACGTGATTCATGCGAGCTGGATGCATTCGCCGCCGCATCGCGCGAACCTACTTGATCCAGAACTCACTGCCATCGGAATTGCTGTGGTTGGAAGCGCATCGCGTGATGGCGCGGGCCGCGGCGGAGCGGGAATGCTGTTTGCGGTTCAAGATTTCTCGCAGTCGGTTGCGAGCTTGAGTCTTGTGGAACAGGAGAAGCAAGTGGCCGCGGCGCTTGCCGCGCACGGGTTGCACGTCGCCAATTTCGGCCCAGGCGGACTCACCGGCGCGAATGTGAATAGATCGAATGGCGGCGGGGACAGCATGCAGACGGTCGCGAGTCGATCGAGCGTGAGCGCGAACTCGGGAAGCGAGTACGCGTCCGGCGACCATACGCCGAACGCGAGCGGATCCAGCCGGAATGGCGGGAGCGCGATCGGGACGACCGAGGACGCGCGCAAGACTTGCGAGATGGATCGCTGGTCGGGCAACCGGCCGAGCCTGGTGATGCGGTACGAAACCGGCGACCTGAGCCGCTTGCCGGGCGATTTGGAGCAGAAGATTCAGAGTGGGCGTTATCGCGCGGCGACGGTCGGCGCGTGCGACGCGGGAAGTTCGCAAGGGTTCACGCGGTTTCGCGTAGCGGTCTTGTTGTATTAGAAAGACAAACAGCGAGACCCAAGACTCGGCGCTCGACTCGGGGCCAAATACTGGCTGCTAGGACTCGCAGCTACGTAATCGCCAATAAGACTCGCCTGCAGACTCGCCGTCAAGACTCGTCGGCCGCCCGTCCTTATGGCTAGTGGTGCTTTGCTGCGTTTGCGATGGGTGCGGGGCCGGGTGGCGGCGTGTGGGCGTTCGGATTGGGTTGAAGCTTGCGATGGCAGCAGGCGCAGTGGGGTAGGCCGCCGGGCCAATGGACGAGAAGAACGCGACCGGAAAAGGGGCACGTTGACGACAAATTGCTGCCGCATTCCGGGCAGGCGCTCAAGATGGACTGGCGTCGCGTGGCCTGGCGCTCCTGGTTGGAAATATCGAGGACGAAATGGCATGCGGCGTTTTCACAGATTACGAAATGAGTCATGTTGGTCAGCCTCCTCAATCGAAGAACGGTTAGCTGGTAGCGGGTAATTCACGGGGGACGAGAGATATCCTGAGTGAACGCAAAGTAAGCTGGCACCCGGAATCAGCTGTTTCTATTCGAGTACAATAACTATTGTGTAATAGCACGGCATGGCGCGCGCGGTCAATATAAATATATCTGAATAGTAGACAGGTACTAGAGAGGACTCGCGCGATATGGTCCGTGGCGGTGCTCCCCGGAAGGACGGTGAGTCTAAAGATTGCGGTTGAAACTGGAGGCGGCTCCGCTTAGACTGTGGACGTGAATTACAGCGCCTACTCGTATTGGTTTCGCTTTTGGCACCCACCTACAATGTGGCGAGGGGCGAATTTGTAATTAAGAGAGACAAAACGAGAGATTCGACCCACTCGCAAGTTGAGTGGGTTTTTTGTTTTTTGGGGACGAAAGAAGTTAACAGTCAACAGTTTAAAGTTGAAAGTGAAAGAAATAAAAAGAGGGAAAAAGCTTTAACGCAGAGGGCACTGAGGTCGGAGCACAGAGGGCACGGAGATGCCGTGCTCGGGCTTAATCCAGGGATGAGGAGATGGGGCGATGATTATTTCGATGAAGCTGCATGCTACTCGGGAGGAGATTGACGAGGTGCGGGCTCAGGTGGGGCACTTTGGGTACAAGGTGCACTCGATTGAGGGGGAGGAGCGCGTGGTGATTGGAGTTGTGGGGGTGGGGGATGTGACCGCTTGTATGGAATCGGTGGAGTCGATGCCACAGGTGGAGAAGGTGATGCGGATATCGGCGCCGTACAAATTTGTCAGCAAACAGTTTAAGGCTGGGCGCACGCGGATTCAGGTGAATGGGATCGAGATTGGCGGGGATGAATTTATCGTGATGGCGGGACCTTGTTCGGTGGAGTCGGAGAAGCAGATCATGCAGGCGGCTGAGGGCGTGGCGAAGTCTGGGGCGAAGATGTTGCGCGGCGGGGCGTTCAAGCCGCGGACTTCTCCTTATGATTTTCAGGGGATGGAAGAGGAAGGGCTGAAACTGCTGCAGAAGGCGAAGTTAGCTACCGGTCTGGCGATTATTACCGAGGTGATGAGCGATCGCGATGTGGAGATGATTGCTCAGTATGCGGACGTGATGCAGGTGGGGGCTCGGAATATGCAGAACTTCGTGCTGCTGAAGGCTCTGGGCAAGTGCGGGCGGCCGGTTTTGTTGAAGCGCGGCTTGAGCGGGACGATCAAGGAGTTGTTGATGTCGGCGGAGTATGTTGTGGCGCATGGGAATCCGAACGTGATTTTGTGCGAGCGGGGGATTCGGACGTTTGAAACCGAGACGCGGAATACTTGCGATATTGCGGCGATCCCGGCTTTGAATGAGTTGACGCATTTGCCGGTGATTCTGGATCCGAGTCACGCTACCGGGAAGCGGAGTCTGGTGCCGGCGCTTTCGCGGGCGGCGGTGGCGATTGGGGCGGATGGGTTGATTGTGGAGGTGCATCCGGCGCCGGAGAAGGCGATCAGCGATGGGGCACAGTCGCTGGACTTGGCTGGATTCGAGAAGATGATGCGGGAGTTGAAGCCTTACGTGGCCTTGTGGGAGACGGCTCGGAAGAGTGAGGCGATGGCGGCTACGGCGTGATTCGTGTGTAGAACCATTTCATAAATCTTCCGCGCAGCACGAGGATATCCTGCTTCAATACCGGAACCTATCTCGGCAAGAGCAGTCTCGTCCGCCAGGTGTACCACCCGATACTCGCTCAAACTGGACTTCGCAAGATTCGATTTCACGAGCTTCGCGACACCGCTTGCTCGCTGCTCCTCGCGGTGGGCGCGTCGATCGTCGTAGCTCGGGTAGAGTCGGAACCTCGCCGCAACACCACAACTCCGCGGCACGACAACGAGTGTGCAAATTCGTAAGAAAAAGCACTGAAAACGCTTGACAACAAAAGTTGTCAAGGCTAGCATCTCCCTCGTGCTCGACATCCAAGTCATCGATGATCCGGCAGCGGCGACGGTAGCTTTGGAGCCTATGCGGAGTCGGCTCCTCTCCGAGCTAGTCGTGCCCGCCTCGGCGGCGACGTTGGCCACGCGGGTTGGCCTGGCTCGGCAGAAAGTCAATTACCACCTACACGCGCTGGAGGCGCACGGGCTGGTGCGGCTGGCGCAGGAACGCAAGTGGGGCGGGCTGACGGAACGGCTGCTCGTGGCGACGGCCGCTTCCTACGTTGTTTCGTCGAGCGCACTGGGTCCCGTCGCCGCGGATCCGAATCGGGAAATCGATAGATTGTCCGCGAGCTATCTCATCGCGCTTGGCGCACGGGTCGTCCGCGAGGTGGGCGATCTTGTTCGTCGCGCGAAAGAGACGGGCAAACGCCTGGCGACCCTGGCGGTGGATACCGAGGTTCGCTTCCGGTCGGCGACGGACCGGGCGGCTTTCAGCAACGAACTTACCGAGGCCATCACGAAACTGGTTGCGAAGTACCACGATGAATCCGCCCCCGGCGGCCGCGCGCATCGCCTGGTCGTCGTGGCGCACCCCCTGCCGCAAAAATCCGATCACAAGGAGCCGTCATGAGCGTGAAGAAAGAAGCGTCCGGACGCCATTCAGTCCAGGTCGAAGTCGAGGTCCCCGGCACGCCGGAGGAAGTCTGGCAGGCCATCGCCACCGGGCCGGGTATTTCGTCCTGGTTCGTGCCAACTGAGTTTGAGATGCGCGACGGGAAGCCCATTGCGGTGAAGTTGAACTTCGGCCCGGGCATGGAGTCCAGTTCCGCCGTGACGGCCTGGGATCCGCCGCGGAGGTTTGCCGCCGAGGCCCCGGGCTGGGCCCCCGGCTCGCCGATCATCGCGGACGAGTGGAGCGTCGAAGCTCGAGCGGGAGGCACCTGCATCGTCCGCGTGGTGCACAGCCTCTTCGCGAGCACGGATGACTGGGACAATCAGCTGGAAGGCACCGAATCCGGCTGGCCGGGCTTCTTCCGCATCCTGCGGATCTATCTCACGCACTTCCGGGGCCAACGCTCTGCGATGATGCAGTGGATGGCTCCCGCTGCGGGAACCGAAGCGGAGGCATGGGAAACGCTGACCGCGGCATTGGGGCTGAAAGGCGTCAGCGCCGGGCAGCGCTGGACCGCTCCGGCGGGCGTCCCGGCGCTCAGCGGCGTGCTGGAGCAGGTCACCCAGAGTCCATACAATGCGCTGGTGCGTCTCGACAAGCCGGGGCCGGGCACCGCCGCCCTTAGCGCTGTCAACTTCGGCGGGCAGAGCATGGTCACGCTAAACTTCTACCTCTACGGCGACCAGGCAGCCGGGACCGTCGCCCGCGAGACACCGCTCTGGCAAGCGTGGATCGAAGAACGCTTCCCGACGCCGGCGGAGACGAGCAAGAGTGAATGATCGCGTGATCGGGCGACGAAATACCCCAACCAAACTCCATTTGCTTTCTGGAAAAATGATATAGCAAGGTTGCGGCAATTATTCGCGGTCGGCTGACGGGCAACCGTAAGTTAAAGGCTCGCCGCTTGGGTTAGTAGCGAGAAGCGCGCTTGTGGTCATTAGATGGAGTGTTCCTGGATTGTCGACAATGCGGAAGTAATGGGCGTCCTTCAGCGCTTCATTTCGGCATCCAGAGACGGCGCTCGAGGAGGGAGACGAGTTCTTAGTGACCTGGAGCTGCGGGCGAAGGTGGAGGGGTGGCGGAGAGGTTCTGAGAGGCTTCGCGGGCGGTGGGGAAGATTTTTACGAGGCGGTCGACGTGGGTTAGTTTGAGGGAGGTGCCGACCACTCCGGTGACGCCGGCGAGGTGCAGGGTGCCGCCCACCATGCGGAGGCGCGAGAGACATTTCACGACGCGGCCGACGCCGTCGCTGTCAATCTTGGTGAGTTGGGAGAGGTCGAGGACGACGCGTGTTTGTTTTTCTTTCAAGAGGTCGTCCATGGCTAACTCCAGGCGTTTGCATTCGACGCCCATCTGAAGCGGGCCCTTCAGCTCCAAGACGACTACGCCGGGGTTCAACTCTTTTCGGATGATTTCCACGTGGAGCCTCCGTGGTGCGGCGCGATTTCAGCGCTAGAAAATCGGTGTTGGCAAATAGAGCAAAGAATTGCGGAGTTGTCCAGTCCGGGAGCCGCGGGAACTCAAGCGCCGGCGACGCTCTCTGAGGATGAGGATTCGTCCGCCTCGCAGGGAAATTCGCGAATGGCGCGCACGCAGCCGTTGAGCGCGTCGAGCAGGGAATTGCCCCATCCTGAAGGGAGGAAGGGGCCTAGTTTTTGGTTGACAGGTTTGTCGGCCTGGCCGAAGAAGCGGGCGTACTGGCCGGGGGGTGGGGCTACGTATTCCTTTACGGTGATCGTGAAGGTCACCTCTTCGCCGCTTACGCACTTCTTGAAGGAGAAGAAGTGGAGCTGGGCTAGCTCCTCGGAAACGTTCTTTTGGGCGAATTGCCAGTCGGCCACAGAGTCCTCCGGTGGTTCATGGAATTGCGGTTACTTGCGCGTAGATGTGGGAACACGCGCATCTTAGGCTGCGGGGTGGGGCAAGTCAACGCAGTGGAGGCAGAGGTGTGGGACACAGCCAAAAATGGCTGCGCCACGGTGGGCTGCGGTTTGGGCGCAGTCTGGTATCATGCCGGACATGACGGGCACTGATTTTCTGGCGGGTCAAACTTTTTCGCATTACATCGTTAGCCGCAAATTGGGTAGTGGCGGCATGGGTGTGGTCTATGAGGCTGAGGATACGCGGCTGGGGCGGCGGGTTGCGCTGAAGTTTTTGCCGGATGTGATGGCGCAGGATTCACAGTTGCTGGAGAGATTTCAGCGGGAGGCGCGGGCGGCTTCAGCTTTGAACCATCCGAACATTTGCACGATTCACGCGATCGAGCAGCATGAGCGGCAGCATTTTATCGTGATGGAATTGCTGGAGGGGCAGACGCTCGGCGAGATGATGGGGCGGCAGCCTTTTGTGATCGAGAAGCTGCTGACGCTGGCGATTCAGATGACGGATGCGCTGGAGTCAGCGCATTCGAAAGGGATCGTGCACCGGGACATTAAGCCCGCGAACATTTTTGTGACCGCGCGGGGGCAGGTGAAGATTTTGGATTTTGGTCTCGCGAAAATCGAGATTCTCAGTGCGGTGGGTGATCCGAACTCGAGCCCTTCGAAAATGGAGACATTCGTCGGGCAGGAACTGACTTCGCCGGGATCTTCGGTGGGAACGGTTACGTATATGTCGCCGGAGCAGGCGCGTGGGCAGTTGGTGGACGCGCGGACGGACCTGTTTTCGGTGGGGACCGTTCTGTATCAGATGGCTACCGGGACTTTGCCGTTTCGAGGGGACACGTCGGCGGTGATTTTCGATGCGATTTTGAATCGTGATCCGATTCCGGCGGTGCAGGTGAATTCGGCTTTGCCCGCGGAATTAGGGCGGTTGCTGGATAAGCTGCTGGAAAAAGACCGGAATTTGCGGTGCCAATCGGCTACCGAACTGAAGACGGATCTCAATCGATTGAAGCGTGACCTGGATTCGGGGCAGAAGCGGGCGGCGGAGGTTACCGAGTCGCGGTCGGGAGTGGCGAAGCAGGGGCCGAAGTCGCTGGCGGTGCTCTATTTCGAAAATCTCAGTGGCGCCAAGGAAGACGAATACCTGCGGGACGGGATTACCGAGGACATCATTACGGAGCTTTCGAAGATTCGCGGGTTGAATACGTTTTCGCGGCCTACGGTGCTGGCTTTCCGAGACAAGCAAGTGACGCCACTACAGATTGGTCAGCAGTTGCATGCCGCTTACGTGCTGACGGGGAGTTTGCGACGAGCCGGGAATCGTTTGCGGATCAATACGCAGCTTGTCGATACGCAGACGGATTTTCCGATGTGGTCGGAGCGATACGACCGGGAAATGAAGGATGTGTTCGAGGTGCAGGACGAAATCGCGCGGAAAATTGCGGAGGCTTTGCGGGTGACGCTTTCCCCGCAAGAGCTGGAAGCGCTGGCGGTGAAGCCTACCGAAAATCTCCAGGCTTACGATCTGTATTTGCGTGGGAAGAGATACGCGCGGCGGCAAACGCGGCAGGATCTGGAGTTTGCACTGCAAATGTTCGAGAACGCGGTGGCGATCGACGCGAGTTTTGCCTTAGCGTACGCGGCTTGCGCGAACGCCTGCGCGATGTTTTTTTGTAATTTCAGCCGGGACGCTGTGTGGGTGGAACGCGCGCGCGAGGCTTCCGGCAAGGCGGTGGCGCTGCGCTGGGATTTGCCGGAGGTGCAGGTCAGCCAGGCCTGGGTGTTGTATGCGACCGGGTTACATGATGAGGCGGTGCGCATGCTGCGCAAGGCGATCGAACGAAAGAGGGATTGCGAAGGGGCTTACTATTTGCTTTGCCGGGCGCTGTTTTCGGCTGGGCGGTACCAGGAGATTCTGGATGTGATGGAAGTCGCGCTGGAAGCCAGCGGCGAGGACTACAACGTTTATGTGCCGGTGGGGAATGCGCTGGGAGCGCTGGGAAAATCGGAGGTACGGAAAAATATTGTGCAGCGGCGAATGGCGGCGCTGGAAAATCACTTGAAGCAGGTGCCGGAGGATGCGCGAGCGCGGATTTTGCTTGGCGGGGATTATGCGGATATGGGTCGCGAGGAGGATGCGCTGCGGGAGACCGGGCTGGCGATTACCTTGCGCGCGAATGAGGCTTCGATTCTTTATAACGCGGCTTGTAACTATTGCAAGTTGAAGAGGAAGGCTGAGGCTTTGGATACGCTACGGAAGGCCTGGGATGGTGGGTTTAAGGATGCGACCTGGGCGCGGCGGGATCCGGATTTGGCTTCGCTTCACGATGATCCGGAGTTTCAGCGGATGTATCCGGCTGGTTAGAAATTAGAGTGAAGTTCGGGAAAGAGGGAGCCAGCTTCAGAAGGTGAACTGGGACACACGGCGAGAAGCAGATCCCTCACCCCGCTGAAAGGCGCGAGGTTCGGGATGACGACTGGCTGGGGTGGCGTTCTGCAACCCAGTAGCGCGCTCTAAATGTGGTTGAAGAGGAGCGGGGCGCCTAGCTTTGAGGTGTAGTTGGGGCGATAGCGCTCGGTGTTGTAGAGCGTGGCGATGTCGACCTTTCGGGCTCCTAACGACGAGGCAGGTAACGGGGCGTGGGCGTAGCAACCGTTTTGGACGGCGACCATGCGGCCGGTCACACCGTCGAAGAGCATTTCTACGGCGATGTTGGCGAAGGTGATGGCGACGAGTTGATCGATGGCGTCGGGCTCGCCGCTGCGCAAGTCGTAGGTTAGATCGCTGATCATGATTTCGTCGCCGGTGCGGCGGCGGATTTCGTCGGCTAACACCTGGCCGATGTCAGCCTTTTTGCGGTGGCCGTAGGCGTCGGCTTCGCCGACTTCGGCTACGCTTCCTTGTTTCCAGACGGCGCCTTCGGAAACGACCACCAACGCGTAGTGGCTGAGATTTTCCTGTTTATCGTGGGAGAGGATTTCGGCGACGTGGTCGAGATCGAAGGGATATTCGGGGATCAGGCAACGGGTGGAGGTGACGTAGGCGGTGTAAAGGGCGGTGAAGCCTGCGTCGCGACCGAAGATACGGAAAACGCCGATGCGCTCGTGGGAGCCAAGGGTGGTGCGCTGGCGGGTGATCAGTTCTTTGGCGCGGGTGATGGCGGTGGAGAAGCCGATGCAATATTCGGTGCCCTGGACGTCGTTGTCCATGGTCTTCGGGATGGCTATGACCGGCATGCCTGCGGCGGAGAGCGCGGCGGAGAAACTGAGTGTGTCGTCGCCACCGATGGTGACCAGGCAACCTATGCCCAGCCGATCGAGATTTTCCAGGACGATGGGAGTGAAGTCGTAGTAGTTGCCGTCAAAGGGGAGTTTTTTGATGCGGTCGGGGTGAATGTGGGCGGGGAGTTTGTTCGCGGACATTTTGCGTGGATTGGTGCGCGAGGTGTGCAGGACAGTGCCGCCGGTGCGATCAATGGTGCGGGTGTTGTCGCGGGTGAGCGGGCGAATGTAGATGGGGTCTTCGTTGGAGTCGGCCATGTGGGTCAGGCCCTCCCAGCCTTTGCGAATGCCGATGACCTGGCGGCCCATTTCTTTCGCGCGATAGACGACGGACTTGATTACGGGATTCAAGCCCGGCACGTCGCCGCCGCCTGTCAGAATTCCGATGTTATTTTTCGCAGCCACGAATAACCTCTCCTCGTCGCGAATGATTTTGTCTTGGCGCGGCCCTTTTCAATGAACGGGCGTGCGGGCGACCTCGTATTTTGGCATAAACCCGGCGTAACAATGTGGCTCGAAAAAAGATTTCGTGAGCGTGAGGAAAACTGTTTGCAAACCGCGGAATTGCCGCTAGGCTATGCGTCGCTGAGGTGAATCGATGGCGGCTAGCGGGGCGTCTGCGGCGAAAAGCGGGTTGGGGAGTACCTTACGGCGGGATAGTTGGTTGGTGGAAATTCTGCCGGTGATTGTGGTGCTGGGGGGATTCGGGCTTTACGCGACTCTGCGGGCGTTTGAGGGGAAATTTTATGAGTGGGGACCTTACCTGTCGCCATTTTATTCGCCCTTGATTGATGCGAATCATCGCTGGTGGAAGTGGTCGCCGGCGATTTTGATTTTGGGCGGACCGCTGAGTTTTCGGGCTACCTGCTATTACTACCGGAAAGCATACTACCGGGCGTTTTTTCTTGATCCCCCTTCTTGCGCCGTGGGCGAGCCGAAGCGCTCTTACAGCGGTGAGACGAAGTTTCCTTTTATCCTTCAGAATTTGCACCGGTACGCTTTGTATCTCGCGATTATTTTCTTGGCGTTTCTGTGGAAGGACGCGTTTCATGCTTTCTTTTTTGACGGAAAATTCGGGATGGGCGTGGGGACGCTGGTGCTCTTGGTCAACGTCTGCCTGCTGTCGATCTACACGCTGTCTTGTCATTCGTTGCGGCATTTGGCTGGCGGCAAGTTGGATTGCTTTTCGTGCGCTACATTTGGCAAACCTCGATTTGCGGCTTGGCGGGGCCTTACATTCTTAAATGAGCGACACATGTTGTTTGCCTGGGTGAGTTTGTTTTCGGTGGGATTTGCGGACTTTTATGTGCGGCTCGTGTCGAGCGGGGCGATTCAGGATGTGAGGATCTTTTGAGCGATCGATTCGAAACGCACGAACATGATGTTTTGGTGATTGGGGCGGGCGGCGCGGGTTTGCGGGCGGCGATTGAGGCTTTGGCGCAGGGCGTGTCTGTGGGCGTGGTGAGCAAGTCGCTGCTGGGCAAGGCGCACACAGTGATGGCGGAAGGCGGAATCGCTGCGGCGATGTGCAACGTGGATTCGGCGGACGGTTGGAAGCCTCACTTCCGGGATACCATGCGCGGCGGGAAAATGTTGAACAACTGGCGCATGGCGCAGCTTCATGCGCAGGAAGCGCCGGAACGCGTCCGGGAGCTGGAGCATTGGGGGGCGGTTTTCGACCGGACCGCGGACGGGAATATTTTGCAGCGTGCGTTTGGTGGGCACACGTATAAACGATTGTGCCACGTCGGCGATCGCACCGGACTGGAGATGATTCGGACGCTACAGGATCGCGGCGTGCAACTTGGCTTCGATGTGTACATGGAGTGCACGATTGTGCGGCTGCTGACCGATGGAGAGAAGTGCGTTGGCGCGATTGGATATTGGCGCGAGCAGGGGCGGTTCGTTGTTTTCAAGGCGAAATCAGTGGTGATGGCTACAGGAGGGATCGGAAAGGCTTGGCCGATTACGTCGAACTCGTGGGAATACACGGGCGATGGAATGGCGCTGGCTTATGAAGCGGGCGCGGAATTGATGGACCTGGAGTTCGTACAATTTCATCCGACGGGGATGGTTTGGCCGCCAGGAGTGCAGGGGATTTTGGTTACGGAGGCGGTGCGCGGGGAAGGCGGGATTCTGCGCAACAAATTGGGCGAGCGCTTTATGGAAAAGTACGACCCGAAGCGCATGGAGCTTTCGACCCGAGACGTGGTGGCAAGGTCGATTTATACGGAAGTGAAGGAAGGGCGGGGGACAGAGCACGGCGGGGCGTACCTGGATATTTCACATAAGCCGGCGGAGTACGTGAAGAAGAAATTGCCGAGCATGTATCACCAGTTTAAAGAGTTGGCGGATGTCGATATTACCAAGGGGCCTATGGAAGTGGGGCCGACTTGCCACTATGTGATGGGCGGAATTCGCGTGGAGGCGGAGACGGCGCAGAGCACCTTGCCGGGGTTGTTTGCCGCGGGGGAGGCCGCTGCCGGGTTGCACGGGGCGAATCGACTGGGCGGGAATTCGTTGTCGGACCTGCTGGTGTTTGGGCGGCGGGCCGGTTCGGCGGCTGCGAAACATGCCAAGGAAGTTTCGGCGCCTAACATTGACCCGGCGCAGACTGATTCGGCGGAAAAATATGCGTTGGCGCCGTTTCAACGGTCGGACGGCGAGAGTCCTTATGCGATTCACCGGGATCTGCAAACGACGATGCAAAGTCTGGTTGGAATTTACCGGACGCGTGAGGATGTGCAGAAGGCTTTACTGGAATTGGGGAAGCTTAATGAACGGTGGACGCACACTAGCGTGGAAGGTTCGCGGATGTTTAATCCGGGTTGGCATCTGGCGCTGGATTTGAAATCGATGCTGACGATTTCGGAGGCGGTGGCGCGGAGTGCGTTGGTACGGGAGGAGAGCCGCGGGGCGCATAGCCGGATTGACTTTCCGGAGCTCAGTGCGGACTGGGGCACGAAGAATAACATCATCAGAAGGGAGGATTCAGGGATGACGTTGCGGCAGGATGTGAAGCCTGCATTGCCAGCGGATTTGCAGCAGGTATTGGATGAGGATAAGGGATGAGCGTGGGGAATACGTGGATCACCCGTGCGTTTGGGTGGTGGGTTATGTAAACCCCGCCCTCTCGGAGAGGGCGGCTACAGGTTCGCTAGCTTCGGCTGATCGTCGGAATGGTAGCAAAGGGCAAAAGATTTAACGCAGAGGGCGCGGAGGTCGGAGCACCCTTCGAGGGCTCAGGGTAAACAGAGGTCACGGAGAGTGGGGAGCTTTTGGCGTGCTGCGACGCTAATCTGGATGGGACTCGGAGTTTAGACGTGGTAACGCCATGGAAAATGCTGGCTCCTGTGGAGAATGGGCGCGAATATGTCGCGCTTTTGAGTTATTTGCCGCTGCGATCGTATCTCAAGATTCCGCTGTTTGCTCGCTTCAGTTATGCGGTTCAGCGGCAGATGCTGGCGAGTCCGGGAGCGGTCGGCTACACAATGCGGGCGAAGCTGTTGAGCCGGCAATTCTGGACGCTGTCGGTATGGGAAAGTGATCGCGCGTTGATGGAATTTGTGGAGAAGGTGCCACACGGTGAAATCATGAAGGCTTTGGCACCCCATATGGGCGCTACGGCTTTCACTCGTTGGAAGATACTGGGCTCGGGCATTCCTCCGCGGTGGGACGATGCCGACCGGCGCTCAGCACAGGGGAGCTAGGCTATGGCCGACGCAGTGCTCAACGTTTTTCGTGGCGACAAGAATGGTGGCGCGGCCGTCGACTATAAGGTGCCCATTGCGCCTGGCATGGTGGTGCTGGATGCGCTGCACTACATTCAGGGGCATCTTTCGCAGGATCTCGCGGTGCGGTGGAACTGCAAGGCCGGGAAGTGCGGGTCGTGCTCGGCGGAGGTGAATGGAAGGCCGCGGCTTACTTGCAAGACGCGGATGGATGCGCTGCCTAAGGATGAGCCGATTACGGTGAGACCACTGAAAACATTTCCGGTGATCAAGGACCTGGTCACCGACGTTTCCTGGAACTACCAGGTGAACAAGAAGATTCCACCGTTTCAGCCGAAGCCTGGGACGGATTGGAAGTTTGATCAAGAAGATGCCGACCGGGTGCAGGAATTTCGAAAGTGTATTGAGTGCTTCTTGTGTCAGAACGTTTGCCACGTTCTGCGCGATCATGACAAAAAGGCGCAGTTTGGCGGGCCGAGATTTTTTGTACGCGTAGCGGGACTCGAGATGCATCCGCTGGATGGAGCTTCGCGCTTGAAGATGCTGAAGGACGAGCTGGGGCTGGGCTACTGCAATATTACGAAGTGCTGCACGGAAGTTTGTCCCGAGGACATCCATATCACGGACAATGCGATCATTCCGCTGAAGGAGCGCGTCGTGGACCGATACTACGATCCGCTGGTGTGGATCGCGCGAAAGATCCGCGGAGCGCCGGATAGCTAGAAGCCAGGCGTTACGGAAGGAGGCCATATGGATCTGAAGCTGAAGACCATCTCCAAATCGGGGATCGGCGAGGCCATCGCCAAAGCGGAGTTGTATCGATATTTGAATGAACCGGAAGAGGCGGAATCGATTTGCCGCGATATTCTGGTGGCCGATCCGAATCATATGCTGGGATTAAGAACCTTGGGACTGACCATCACCGACCAGTTCACCGGTGGTCCTGACGATCGTTACGCCGAGGTGGAAAAAATCTTTCTAGGATTGAAAGATCCGTACGAGCGGAACTACTACACCGGTTTGCTCTGCGAGCGTCGCGTGAAGGCGCAGTTGCGCGCGGGTCGCGCGCCGCATACGTTACTGCCATTGCTGGAGCGAGCGCTGCAATGCTTTGCGGAAGCGGAACGAATTCATCCTCCTGGCAACGACGATGCGATTTTGCGTTGGAATCGATGTGTCCGGCTCTTGCAGAGCCACCCGGAGTTTGAGTCGGAAGAAGTGGCTTCGCTGGAAGCCTGGGATAGCCCGCCGGCCTGAAGGTAAACCGAAAAGCCAACTCTCAGCGGCTGAAGCCGGTCGATAGCATGCCCTTACGGCACGGCTAAACAGCTGCGGAAAAATGGCGGGAGAGAACCTGCTCCGATGTTTGGAGGGTGCCTGGGTTGACGCCGGGCGGGGCAAGCCCGGCCCCTACAAGGGATTAGGAAGCTGAGGAGTGGCACGGCTGAAAGCCGCGCCCTCACGTTGTCGCACAGACTCCCAAAGGCCGCCGCAATGGTTATTTCGCGACCGATAGCTCAATCGCGGACGGGTTTTGTTTGGAGTGATAGACGCGCTCGGTGGCCTTCTGAAAGTCGGTTTCGGTTGCGTCGGGAATGTTGATGAACTTTTGGGGATTTCGGTCCACGAGTGGGAACCAGGAGCTTTGGATCTGCACCATGATGCGGTGTCCCCGGCCGAAAGTGTGACTGATATCAGGCAGTGAGAAATTTATCGCGGCTGGCTGCCCGGGAACGAAGGGTTCGGGTTTCTCGAAGCTGTTGCGGAATTTTCCTCGGAAGGGTTCGCCACGCAGCAGCTGCTGGTACCCGCCCATTTCCACTTCTTTTGGATTTGGATTGGGGTTGGGAAAGTCGGTTGGATACACGTCGATGATCTTCACGTCGAAGTCGGAGTCGGTACCGGATGTGGAGACCCAGAGATGCGGTGAGACTGGGCCGGCGACGGTGATGTTTTCCTCCAGGGGCGCGGTTTGGTACACCAGAACGTCGGGACGTTTGGCGGCGAAGCGCTGATCGGCATCCATGTAGATTTGGGGAACCTCGGTCGCAGGGAAATCGATGAAGGGAACCGGGTGTGCCGGATCACTGCTGTACTCGTCGAATGAGGATTGAGAATCGTTGGCGGGGTCGAAGGAGAGTACCCCGCCAGCGTGCAAATACAAGGTGCGGGCCTGGAGATTTTTCGGTGGCCACGAATCGTACTTCCGCCAGACATTTGTGCCAGTCTCGAACATGTAAGCGGTGGGAAGCCTGGCATCCTCCGCGCCTTTCAGGTACTGGCGGAAGAATGGGAGCAGGATGTGTTCGTTGTAGAAGTCGGAAGTTTTCGAGGCAAAGTTGACGTTGCCCAAGGATTCGCCGTCGGTACGGTCCCAGCCGCCATGGACCCACGGTCCGTAAACGAGTTTTGTGGATGTTGCCGGGTTGGCGTCCGCGACGGCGCGGAAGACTTTTTGGGGCCCGACGAGATCTTCGGCGTCAAACAAGCCGCCGACGACGAGGACGGCGCAGTGGACGTTCTTCAGGTGCGCCGAAATATTGCGGTCTTTCCAGAAGTCGTCGTAGGTGGAATGGGTCACCTGGTCGTCCCAATAGGAGACCTTCTGCTTCAAAAGCTTTCGCGCATTGGAAAGCGGGCCCAAGCGCAGGAAGTATTCGTATCCGTCGGTCGTACCGTAATCGAAACGGCGATAGGGCGGTAGCGGCGCAATTTCGGTGCGGGGCTTGAAGAACGTGTAGAACCCGAAATTGGCTGCCAGCATGAATCCGCCGTTGTGGTAGGCGTCGTCGCCCATAAACAGGTCCGTTACCGGGGCTTGTGGGGAGGCGGCTTTCAATGCGGGATGGGAATCGATGATTCCGGCTGCAACATAAAATCCAGGGTAGGAAATGCCCCACATACCGGCGTTGCTGTTGTTGTTCGGGACGTTGTGCAGTAGCCATTCGATCGTGTCGTAGGTGTCGGTGCTTTCGTCGACGTCGGTCGGCGACTTCTTTACGTCTTTGTGGGGAGTCATTTCGGCGAAAGTGCCCTCGGACATGGACCTGCCGCGCACATCCTGCTCCACGAAGATGAAGCCGTCGCGCAGAAAGCTAGGGGCTGGGCCCAGGCGCTTTGGGTAGTGGTCCACGCCGTAGGGCGCGATTCCGTAGGGCGTCCGCGAGAGCAAGAACGGATAGGTTTGCGACGTGTCTTTGGGTGAATAAACCGCGGTGAAGAGCTTCACGCCGTCGCGCATGGGGATGCGAACTTCGTACTTTGTGTAGTGCGCGCGAATCTCGCTCTCGTTGTCCTCGGACCTCGCTTGTGTGCCCGTGCGCGCCACCGGGGAAAAGCTCACGATGCCGATGAGTGCGGCGCAGCACATCACAGCTGCGGCGACATGTTTTACGAGGGGCATGAAATTCCTTTGGGAATTTGTGGGACGCGCAAGATGCGTAACGATACGTGCCGCCGCCGCTGCGTGTCGACGAGGAAGAAATATTGCTGCTGCGAAGCCACTAATTTTTCGCCGTCGATCCCGCGGAAAGACTTGCCGCGGCGTCGCTCAACTTCAGGACCAGAACATGTCCGTCGGAATGGAAGCTTCCCCCGGTGGCGGTCCTGGCTTCTTTCATCGGATTGTCCGGGAGATAGTGCGTGACTTCGGAGACCAGCCCGGTGCCAGTCAGAGTCTTCTCGACGAAGTTGCGCTCGAGATCGATATCCGGATCGATCTTGTGAGTAATGCCGTTGTTGCGCTGATCTTTCTCGAAGCCGATGTCGTGGGTTGCCGCGCCGACCCAAACAACGTGGCCATTGACCTGAAACGGCGCTTTCCATATGCGCAGGTGATTGCGCGACGCCACTACCTGTATTGGCTCAGCGTGCGCCCAACCGTAATCCTGCTGTCGGCCGAATAGATAGAGCGGGCTCATGGGCATCGTCAAATACGATTCTTTCGACATACTCACGATCAAACCTTGAAGAATCGTGTCTTTCACATCGGCATCGACCTTTACCCAGCCCGCGGTGGTGAACACTTTCTGCATCGCGGCTTCCGAGCCGATGATCAGGAAGTTGACCATGTCGCCGGGGTCGCCGGCTTTGTCTCCGATGCGTCGCGGAATCCTGGAAAACAGGGAGGTGTCGATTCCAGGCATGGTGTCCACTTGCTTCACCGCAAGAAATCCAGAATCGGGCGGGTAGATTTCCACGCGAACGGTGTAGGTGCCGTCGCCAGTGTCCACGCTCATTTGGTTGACGCCGATCGAAAGCAAGCCGCCGGAATAAGAGATGACGTTGCAGTGCGCGCCGATTAGAAAGGGTTGCGCGGTCGCCGCATCGCCCACGCGGCCGATGACGGCGCCGCGACCTGCCGCGTTGTAGGGAAGGATGCGAATCAAGTCCTTGAAGCCGCGCGTGAGACCTTCTGGCCCGGCGTCGGTGGGGGAATCCGCGTAGTGCATCTTGCCGGTTGCGGTGGCGACGACGTGCTCGCCCGGCTGTACGGTGATTCCGGTTTCGGTCCAAAGCTGATCGCCAGTTAGCTGAATCTCCTGAGAGAGCCGGCGCTTGCCGGTCGGCGGCGTTTGCGCGTGGGCCGCCGTCTGAGAAGAAGTCGCTGATTGCGCTTGGGGAGCGCTGTCGCTGCGAACGAGTTGGGCCCGGAGGTGCCCGGGGAAGATTCCGGTGGACAGGGCGCTCGCAACCCAAATCGCGGACTGCCTCATCCAACTTTTGTGCATAGGATCAGTCCATCCTTGCGTGTACCGCTGTCGAAGTACGAATTCGCCCCAGTGTTAGCAGATGCGCGTTCGGGACGCAAGCGTTGGCCGGATGGACCCAAATGATGCTTGGTCGCGATTCCTTGACGAATCGCTGCATCGCCTTGTATGGTCAAATTACATTACATTGCGGCGATGCCAGCAATTGCGGAGGCTGCGCAATAAGGGTGCACCAATTTCACGAGATCTGGTCCGAATCAGGGTCACGCCGAATTCCATGAATAAAGCTTTGCGCCGGATTGCGTTCGCGTTTTGCTGGACCGTTGCCATGCTGTCGACAACGAGCCTCGCGCAGACGCAGCCTTCGGCGCAGCCCCCAGCGCCCGCGCAGGCACCGGCATCCGCTCCTGCTCCAGGACCGCAAGCACGCCTGGGGCTGCGCGACGCCCCTGTCACCAACGTAAGCGTCGACGGCAGCGAGGCTATGTTCACGACCATGTGCGCTTTGCTCGCGGCCGGATTCGAAGCCGACGTCAGCTCTGAAAACTGGACGCCGATGCGCGCGCAGCTTCGCGACCGGATGCAGCACCAGCAAGGTCCAGCTGTCGACGCCGTTCGCGAATTTTACAAGCACCACGAACTCGCCGATCCCGGTGCGATGCTCTCGCAATACGTCTGGTTTGGCTTGGTGTCCGGCCCAGCGCCGAAATTCACTCCGACACTGCGTCGCGATGAATTGCCCCCCGAAGTGATCGCGCTCGAAGGATTCAGCGAAATCCTTTCCGCTTACTATGTGGAGCAGCACATCGGCAGGCTGTGGGTGCAAGTGCAGCCGGTTTACAACCACCAGATCGACGAGATTCACGACACGGTGTCGCAGATCGTGTTTGTGGCGACGAACTATCTACGCCAACTCGCCACTCCAGGAGACCCTCGCACGTTCACGATCATCGTCGAGCCGTTGGTGGGGCGCATCACCAACGTGCGCAATTTTCAGGATCACTACGCGATTGTGCTCAGTGGTTCGGCCGACGTGCCCGTCGATGTGGTTCGCCACGCGTTCCTGCATTTCCTGCTGGATCCTTTGCCGCTCCAATACCCGCATGTGATCGCTGCCAAGCGGCCCGTCTTCGATGTCGCCGTGCGCGCGCCGCGGTTGACTCCGGACTTGCGAGATGATTTGCCATCGTACTTTGCCGAGTGCCTGGTTCGCGCGGTGGAGCTGAAATTGAAACGAATGTCGCCCAGCGAGCGAGAGGCTGCGATCGATACCGACGACACGGACGGCTATGTGTTGGTGCGGCCGCTGTTCAAGGCATTGGCGGGCTTCGAAGGCGCCGAGCCGTCGATGAAACTCTATTTTCCCGACATGGTGCGCAGCATCGACGCCAACGCGGAGGTAAAGCGCGCGCAGGCGCTGACGTTTGCTTCCGGGGACAGCGCGCCGAAGCACGGAGATACTTCAGCGGAACAGGTGGCGCGACAACGAAAGCCGCATCCGACTACCATTCCCAACGATTCCGACGCTATCGCGGACCTTACCGAAGGAGAGCGGCGCATCGCAGAAAAAAATCCGCGTGCCGCGGAAGCTTCCTTTCAGCGGGTGCTTGCGAAATATCCGGATCAACCGCGCGCGTGGTACGGAATCGGTTTGGTGGCGTTGCTGGATCGCGACGCTGTCCGCGCCAAGGAAGTTTTTGGCCGCCTGACCACCGGGGAGCACGCCGCGACAGGGGATCCCATGGTACTCACGTGGTCCCATATCTATCTGGCGCGCATCTATGATGATGAGGGCCTGTCGGAGCAGGCGAAGACGGAGTATCAAGCTGCGCTGGCCGTCAACGGTGGCCCGGAGCAAGCCAAGCAAGCCGCGCAGAAGGGGCTGGCGGCATTTGGCGCCGAAAGACGAACGGAGCGGCCGTAAACAGAATCGAACGATCTCAGCTGGGGGAATAACTCCTGCCGGGAGTCCACAAAAAGCTCACGGTCTGTGATTGTGAGTATTGGCCCAAGGGACTTCGGCGGAATCTGATTAGGAGGAAATCATGACACCGAATTTGAATCGATGGGCGAGCGCGACGGCACTCGCGATAATGACAATCCTGATCTGCGGGCCGGATATTTCGGCGGCTCGCGGAGCGCAAAGCAGTCCGCAGGGAGCCCAGAGTGCACCTGCTCAGCAACAGCAGCCGGCGGATAAGGACAAACAGCCTGCTCCGCTAGCCATGGACTCGCCACAATCGGGAGCCGCGGCGGCTGCTGCGCCGATGGCGCCACCGAGCGCGGAAGAGGAAGCGGCTTTCAAAGCATTTCAGGCGGTGCCGCCGAACGATATCGACAAGCGAATCCCGATGGCGGAGCAATTCCTGCAAAAGTATCCGCAGAGCCGCTACCGGCCTATGATGTATCAGACGCTAGTGTCCGGGTATCTTGCGAAGCAGGAAGTGCCAAAGATGTTGGACGCCGGCGAGAAAGAAATCGCGCTGAATCCCAACGATACCCCAGTGCTTGGGCTTATGGGGCAAACGTTGGCTCGCACGGTCAACACGAAATCCCCCAATGCGATGGAGCAGCTCAATAAAGCGGAGCAATACTCCAAGCGTGCGATTGAAGTGACGCCAACGCTGCCGAAGCCCCCCGAGCTCACTGACGAGCAGTTCGTGGCCGCGAAAAACAATGCGCTGGAGATGGCGTACAGCGGCTTGGGTCTGGTTTATCTTCAAAAGGGTAAGTTCACGGACGCGATTCCGGCGCTTGAGAATTCGGTGAAAGCGGACAATCATCCGGAGCCCGACCCGGTGAATTGGTACTTGCTCGGCTTGGCCAACGAGAAGGCCTCGCATTTTGACGCGGCCGTAGCGGCGTATACGAAATGCGCTGCCATTCAAAGCTCGCTGCAGCCAAATTGCAAGCAGGGCATTGAATCGGCGAAGAAAGCCAGCTCCACGCAGCTTAGCGCTCCGAACTGAGCATGACGGCGCCGGCCGGAATCGTTCCCGCGATGACAGGTAACAGAGAGCAGCTCGAGGAGCGACTGGGTTACCGGTTTGAAGATCCGGGTCTTCTGGAGCGGGCGCTCACGCACAGTTCAGCGGTTCCGGAGTTGCGCGCGATCCAGGCGGCCGAGTCCTCGTCCGGGCCGCTTCCGCAGGACAACGAGCAGCTCGAGTTCTTGGGCGATGCCGTGCTCGACATGCTTGCCAGCGAATACTTGATCGCGACTTTTCCGGAATGGAGCGAAGGCCAGCTTTCCAAAAGCCGGGCTCGCATCGTGAACGCGCGCGCGCTGGAACTTGCGGCCAGGCGGCTGCGGCTTGGCGAGCACCTACGGCTTGGGCGCGGCGAGGAAAAGACTGGTGGGCGCGACAAACCCGCGCTCCTGGCAGATGCCTTCGAGGCGGTAGTTGCCGCCATCTACTTGCAAGGTGGATTGGAAGCCGCGCGCCAGGTCCTGCGACGCGTGCTGTTTGAGTTGGCTTTGGAAGAGCGCGGCGAACGCATTGCGGATTCCGATCGCAAGTCCGCGCTGCAAGAGTATTTGCAGGGCCGCGGGCAACCTCCGGCGGAATACCGCGTGGCCGGAGAGAGCGGTCCCGACCACCAGAAAAAGTTTGAGATTGAAGTGTGGGTCGGCGGCGCGTGCATGGCCAGCGGTCAAGGCAGTACAAAAAAGGAAGCGGAACAACGGGCGGCGCATACCGCGCTCGAACGCCTGGAACGAGCGGCGCCGGCAGGCTAAGTGCGAATGTCTGAGACCACGACCATACAAGAATCCGCCGCCGAAAAACCCGCGGAGCCACAGGGGCATCGCAGTGAAGACACCACGCTGTCGGAATATCTTGAGTCCTTGCTCGTCACCGTGTTGTTGGCGCTATTCGCCACCACCTTTGTCCTGCAAGCGTTCAAGATCCCTTCACCTTCGATGGAAAGCACGCTTCTCGTCGGCGACCACTTGCTGGTCAATAAATTCATTTTCGGTGGACACGGTGCGTGGTACGAAAAAATTCTTCCTTACCGGCCGCTGGAGCGCGGCGACATTATCGTCTTTAAGTATCCCTATCAGGATCACACCCACTACGTGAAGCGGGTGATCGGCTTGCCGGGCGACCATCTTAAGCTGGTCGATCAACGCGTATTCGTGAACGGAAGGCTCTTGACCGAACCCTATGTGGTGCATGATCCCGCGGCACGCTACGATCCGCTCAACTATACATTTCCGCCCGTGGGCAGCCAGTTGTATTCGTCCCAAATCATCCCGGAATGGGCCAGTCAGATTAAGAAGCACATCCAGGGCGACGAGGTTGTCGTTCCTTCGGGAAAATACTTTGCCATGGGTGACAATCGCGACCAGAGTTCCGACAGCCGCTACTGGGGATTCGTCGATCGCGACGCGATCATGGGCCGGCCGTTCCTGATCTATTGGTCGGTCGAAGCGAGCACCGCCGACTACAACCCAAGTACCTTTTGGCAACGGTTGGGCGGAGTTTTTGACACGCTCCTGCATCTTCCGACGCGAACGCGTTGGAGCCGGATGCTGCACACCGTGCACTAGAAGGAGTGGGGAATCGGTGTCCGCGGGCCCTCCTTGCTCCCTCCTCGTCTTTTCATTTAGGAAGCAGTCTGCGAAACTTCCAGGGTTATGAACCGGTTACGCAAGTGGTGGCGATGGGCGCTGGTTCTCGCGGCGCTGGTGGCCGTTTCGCAAATCACCGCCACGATACTGGCGCGGACAAACCGCGTACATCATTACCTGACCGAGCATCTGGAGCGTTCCTTCGGGAGGCCAGTGGAGGTCAAGCACTTTAATGTGACACTCCTTCCCAGCCTTCGGCTCGATGCCGATCAAGTGACCATCGGCGAGGACCCTTCCTTCGGTAATGAGTATTTCCTGCGGGCCGAACACCTTTCGGCTGGACTGCGGTGGACCGGCCTGTTTCGAGGATACTTCGAGTTTGGAACACTGTCGCTGAGCCGGCCCAGCCTGATCCTGGTCCGCAATCATGAGGGCCGCTGGAATTTGGAGCGCTGGCTGCCTCCAGCAAAGTTGAGCGTGATACCTAGCGGGACCGTGTACGGTCCGCAAACCGGCGTCACCCCGGCAAACCGCCTTCGCCGCATCGACATTGAAGACGGGAGAATCAATTTCAAGATCCTTGACGAGAAACTGCCGTTCGCGTTCACGGGCGTTTCAGGCGCCGTCGAGCAAGTTTCCCAGGGCCGCTGGCAGTTGCAGTTGGAGGCACAGCCTTGGCGGAGCGGTGCCTCGTTGCAATCGGCCGGTACCGTATATGTTCGGGGAGATGTCGCGGGTACCTCGGCGAGATTGCAGCCTGCCGAAATTCACGTGCATTGGGACAAGGCTTCCCTGGCTGACCTTTTACGATTGTTTCGCGGCCGCGACTACGGCGTGCGCGGTTTGTTCGCGCTGGATGCGACGGCCAAGAGCGGCGGCGTAGACTCCAAAGATCCCGCAGACTCTCAATTGGGCAATTGGTCGTATACGCTGAAAGCTCGCGCTACCCAGATTCACCGCTGGGATTTGACCGAGCGTTCCGACAACCCGAGCATGAATGTGAACCTGCTGGGCCGCCTGAGTGTCACGACGGGCAAAACGGTTGCCGATCGCATCATCGTCGAAACCTCGAAATCCAATTTACGTGGCACGGCGCTCGCGGCTATCAGCGCGGATCCATCCTGGGCGATTCATCTCGATTCGGCGGGCGTACAGGCCTCGGACGTTTTGGCGTGGTATCGCGCGTTTCAGCCGGTTGTGGACGATGCGATTTCGGTGAATCAGTACTTCACGGGCATGATGACGTTGCACGGTTGGCCGTTGCAACTGGATGACGCTGCATTTTCCAGCGAAGGCGGCGAGGCACGCGTGCCCGGCTTCACGTCGCCTGTTCGGATCGGTACTGTTGAGGGTGGGCGTCACCACGCACAGCTCACCATTGATCCAGTGCACATTTCGTACGGATCGAATGGTAGCAAGGCAGAGTCCGCTAGAAGCGGCGCAGCAGCGGCGAGCACCAAGCTTCGCCCGGCGAACGAGGGCCGCGGATTGGTGAACATCGGTTTTGCGCATGACTTTGACGATCGTGCGGGGCGTATCACTATCGAGGGACACGTCGAAAAAGTGCAAGACGTCCTCAAAATAGCGGCGGCTTTCGGGCATCCGCTGAATCACGGCTGGGAATTTGCCGGTGCGGCCGGCGCGGCGCTGCGTTGGGAATGGAATGCGTCCGCACCACGGGGCCGTTGGAACGGACGCATCGATGTGGCCAAGGGCGAACTTCAGGCAGCTGGACTCAATCAGCCGCTGCAACTTGTTAAAACCAGTCTGGAATGGAAGGATGGCCTCCGCACCGCCGCGATCGGAGACATCGAAGGCTTCGGTGGCACATGGTCCGGCTCCATCTCGCAAGCGGATCCGACCGACGACGAGGGCAACGCCAAATGGAATTTTCAGCTGCATGCGGACCATCTGGACGCCACCGAACTCGACCGTTGGATTGGACCGCGCGCCCGGCCTGGATGGTTGCAGCGTCTTTTGCCATCGCTGCTCGGAGCCGCGCCGTCGGCGCCAAACGCGCATGCCAGCGAGTTGGTGCGTCGCGTGGATGCCGAAGGCGAACTGCAGATTGACGAGTTCACGCTGGAAAAATTGAAGTTCCAGCAGGTCCGCGCAGTGGGTGCGCTGCATGAGCTCCATCTCGACGTGCGCGAGGCGGAGGCCCAGTGGGCCGGCGGGAAGGTCCTTGCCAAGATGAACGCGAGGTTTCTCCCACGACCTGCATACGAGGTCACCGCTGATCTTGATCACGTGGATCTGGCACAAATGCCGGCACCCGCCCACGCCGCGGAACGTTTTGGCGGTACGGCGTCCGGCACTTTGCATTTCACCACTCAGGGTGTCGGCCGCGAGGAATTGCTTGAACGCCTCGCAGGTCGCGGCGACATGCGCATGCGGAACATCGAGTTTCGTGGCTGGGATGTCAGCGCCAGCGTTTCCGACGGCGAGCCTCGCATCGGGGAATCGCGCTGGGCGACCGGCGAAGGCGCCTTCACTCTGCGTGACAAGGGTGTTGTGTTGGCCGGGCTGCGTCTCGAGTCTGGCCGCGAATTTACTTTTGTAAAGGGCACCGTTAGCTTCGGACGCGATGCAGATCTGACCATACAAACCATCACCGATGGGCGGCGGGAGAGTCGTACCATCGAGCCGGGTCATATTCTGAAAATTTCGGGCCCGCTCGATGGCCCGCGAGTTTCGGTCGAGCGAACCCAGGCGCGGGAGCCGGCGGACTGAACAAACTAACTCGGGTCGGAGCGAATCGTTGATGAATAGACGCACGCTGTTCGAGTTGGCCGTGATGGTGTCGTTGGCCGCGGTGGTGTCGTCGGCCCCAGTTTCGTTGCCGCAATTGGCAGCCGCGCAAAAGGCGTTCACGCTGGAGCAAATTTTAAGCGCCCCTTTCGCTGCGGATCTGATTGCGGCGAAAAAAGTGAACCGCATCGCGTGGACTCTCGACGAACAAGGCAAGCGCAATGTGTGGGTGGCCGAAGGGCCGGTATTCCAGGAGCGACGACTGACGTCCTATCTCACGGACGACGGTCAGGAAATCTCCCAACTCAGTTTTTCCGAGGATGGGAATTCTCTGGTCTACGTGCGCGGCGGAGAGAAAAATCCAGCCGGTCAATACCCCAATCCGACCAGCGACCCGGCAGGCGTAACGCAAACCGTTTGGGTCGTCGCATGGGCGGGCGGTGAACCCCGAAAACTCGACGCCGGGCATTCTCCGAAGATTTCCCCTCGCGGCACGATTGCCTATATCCGCGATGGCCAAATCTGGCTAGCCTCTCTTGATGGAAGCGACAAGCCCACACAACTCGTCGTCCGCGGACAGAATCGCTCCGAACAGTGGTCACCCGACGGTTCGCGCCTGGCCTTCGTTTCCAGCCGGGGAGATCACAGCTTCATCGCCGTCTATGACGTCGCAACAAGAAGTATCAGCTACTTTGCGCCCAGCGTAGATAGCGACAGCGATCCCACGTGGTCGCTCGATGGCAAACGCATCGCCTTTGTGCGCCGCCCCGCCGAGCCGCGCGACACGCCGCAAGGCTACTTCATCGAGCCCGATCGCCCGCATCCCTGGTCCATTTGGATTGCAGACGTGACTGCCACCACGGCGCACGAAATTTGGCATAGCTCCACGTCCCCGCAAGGGTCGTTCCCCTATATGGCCGACGACACCGGAGGCGGCGTCCTCAATTGGGTCGCGAAGGATGCCATTGTCATGGCCAGCGAAGAAGACGGCTGGCAGCATCTCTATTCGCTCTCCGCTGGCGGCGGCGCTCCACAACTCCTCACGCCCGGCGATTGCGAAGTCGAGCAGTGGTCGTTTTCACCCGATCGCAAGACCGTCATCTTCAATTCGAATTGCGGTGACATCGATCGCCGTCATCTTTGGCTAGTCGACACAACCGGGGACAAACCTGGCCAGCTCCACCATATAGTCACCGGTGAGTCCCGCGAAAAGCTGCGGGCCGAGCGCGCGCAAGGAATCGAATGGAGCCCTGTAATTCTCTCTGATGGACGCTACCTGGCCTATCTGGCTTCCGACGCGCAGCATCCAGCCAGAGTATTCCGGACTTCTTTCGATGCGGACCGCATCGTCGCCACGCTAACACCAACGCCTCCGGACTTTCCCGCCGGGCAACTCGTCACCCCGCAACAGGTCATCTTCCACTCCGCCGACGGCCTCGAGATCCACGGCCAACTTTTCGTCCCGAACAATGCCAAGCCCGGCGGAAAGCTTCCCGGCCTGGTCTTCATGCACGGCGGCTCCATGCGCCAGATGCTTCTCGGCTGGCACTACATGTACTACTACTCGAACGCCTACGCCATGAACCAATACCTCGCCAGCCGCGGCTATGTCGTCCTCTCCGTCAACTACCGCAGCGGCATTGGCTACGGCCGCGCCTTTCGCGAAGCCCCTGGCCGTGCAGGCCGCGGCGCCACCGAATATCGCGACGTAGTCGCCGCCGGAAAATTTCTGCAAGCTCGTCCCGACGTCGACCCCGCCCGCGTCGGCCTCTGGGGCGGCAGCTATGGCGGCTTCCTCACCGCCATGGGTCTCGCGCACAACTCCGACATCTTCGCCGCAGGCGTAGACTTCCACGGCGTCCACGATTGGCTCACCGACAACTGGGACGGCAAAAACATCTCCCCCGAACTCACCAAGCTAGCCCACGAGTCCTCTCCTGTCAGTGCGGTCGACACCTGGAAATCTCCGGTTCTCTTCATCCATGGCGACGACGACCGCAACGTCTACTTCGCCCAAACCGTCGATCTGGTCGCCCGCCTCCGCGCACGCGGCGTCACCGTCGAGCAACTCATCTTCCCCGACGAGATCCACGATTTTCTCCTCCATCGCAATTGGCTCGCCGGCTATCACGCTGAGAGCGATTTCTTCGACCTGCAACTCAAGAATTTACCGTCCGCCGCCAACGGAAAGCCCCGCTAGCGGAGCCCATGCAAGCGAAACGCATTGCCTACGAATTTCATTTGCGAGCCGTAGCTTTGAGTCTCACATGTCCCAGGCTGGTCTCGCTGTTCCTCGCCGTTTTCTTCGCGGCCTCTCTCGCGCTGGCTCGCACTTCAAGCGATCGCCTGAACCTGTTTCCGCGCCTGACTGCCGGCCAGACTCTCACGTATCAGATCTCCTATCGCAACGAAAAGCAGGCCAAGACCAAAAGCTCCGTGGTCATGGCGAGTGACCCTGCCGACATTGCCGTGGATGTTCGAGGTCTCCTCCGCCTGGAGGTTCTCGGAATCGAAATGCAAGGCTCGCGCTCGGTCATTCACGCACGCAGCTGGTTTCAACCGCTCGATTCCGCGACACAGGGGAAGCTGCCCGGCAATGTGTCCACGCCGGCAGACCAAGTTCAACGGCAAGACCCCAAGGGAATCGCGATCGAATTTACGATCTTCCCGGATGGTCACATCGACCAGGTGAAAGGCTTAGACGCGCTCTCTCCCGAGCAGCAACAAGCGTGGCAGCAATGGGTTTCCCGCTTTGCGACGTCCGCTGCTTTCCCGCAAGATGGCATTAAGCGGTCACAAAAGTGGAAGTCGGAAGAATCCGAGAGGTCTCCCTCACCCATTGCCAAGCTTACCTGGATTCGCGAATCCGCTTACCTCCGCAACGAGCCGTGTCGCGTTTCCCAGATGACCGTCCAAGGCGACGTCGTCGATTCCGGTCAGCCACCCGAGACCTGCGCCGTGATCCAGACCACGGCCACACTCAAACAACGGTCCTCGACCGATGACGCGACGCCCGACGACTACAAGCTCCACCAGTTGCACACCGCGGGCAAGGCCGCCGGACGCAACACCACCCTTCTCTACATTTCCATTCAGACCGGTCTACTGGTCCGTTCCTCCGAACAGGCCGACCAGACCATGAACGTAACGATCGCCAAAGCCGACGGCTCCAACGAGGTCCACTACGACATCCACGCCATGAGCAATACGGAAATTTTTCGCATCGCCAACACTCCGTTCACTAATCCTTAGGCCCCACGCGAGCGAAACGTCCCCGGCCGCAGCGCGTCAAATACGTCACGCAAAAGGAGCTTTCCGCAATGTTCGAAACCACGCTCACCGAACTGCTCTACGGCAAAGGCGCCCACGCCAACCCGATCGCCTGTGTCGAAGACCTCCCGGCAAATCTCGCCTCGCGCAAGATCGAAGGCTTCCCTCATTCCATCTATCAGCTGGTCGACCACATGAACTACTGGATGGACTACGAACTTCACCGCATCGCTGGCGCCAGCCAACCTTATCCTGAACATGCCTCGGCCAGTTGGCTGCCGAACTCAGCTCTCACAAGCGACGCCGATTGGACGCAGGCCGTTACGCGTTTCCGTGATCTAGTCGCCAAGCTGGTCGAACTGGCGAAATCCGGTACGCAATCGCTCTCCCGCGAGGTGTGGCCAGCCCACGCGCAGCAATCCCAGCACTCCTCGACGGTAGGCGCCATCCTGTGGCAACTCGTGTCTCACAATTCCTACCACACCGGCCAGATCGCCACTCTCCGCCGCTGCCTAGCCGCATGGCCTCCCACCGCCGGCGGCGACTCCTGGTAATCCCGTCTCTCCGAGTGGCACGGGCACTCTTGTTTACCCCCGAGCCTCGAAGGGCCTGTGCTCCGACGACCGCCGAAATCCAATCGAAGCTCCTATCCCAATCGGCCTACGAACTTTCAAGGCCCGCCAGCCCCAACCCGCCAACTTGACCACCGGAGTATAATAAAAGTTTCGCCACCCCCCGGCGGACCAGCAGGAGAGCCCCCGAATGAAATTCAAGCTCCGCAGCACCTACCAGCCCCGTGGCGACCAACCCACCGCCATCGACCAACTGGTCCGCGGCATCGAAGCCGGCGACAAACACCAAGTTCTCCTCGGCGTAACCGGCTCCGGCAAAACCTTCACCATGGCAAAAGTAATCGAAGCCCTGGACCGCCCCACCCTGGTCTTGGCCCACAACAAGACTCTAGCCGCCCAGCTCTACCACGAGTTCAAATCCTTCTTCCCCGAAAACGCCGTCGAATATTTCGTCAGCTACTACGACTACTACCAGCCCGAAGCCTACGTTCCCTCCGCCGATCTCTACATCGACAAGGAATCCACCATCAACGACGAGCTCGACAAGCTTCGCATGAGCGCCACTCGCGCCTTGTTCGAACGCCGCGACGTAGTCATCGTCTCCAGCGTCTCCTGCATCTATGGCATCGGCTCGCCCGAAGCCTACTACGGCATGTTGGTCTTACTCGAAAAGGGCCAGGAGACCTCCCGCGAAGCCATGCTGCACCGCTTCGTCGACATCCAGTACGAGCGCTCCGAAGACCTCCGCCGCGGCACCTTCCGGGTCCGCGGCGACATCATCGAAATCTACCCGCCGTATGAAGACAACGGCTACCGCTTCGAAATGTGGGGCAATCAGATCGATGCCATCCGCCAGATCGATCCCGTAACCGGCGAAGTCCGCACCGGCCAGGAAGATCTCACCCGCGTCTCGATCTACCCGAAGACGCACTACGTCATGCCCGCCGAGCAACGCGAGCGAGCCATCCAAACCATCTATGCCGAACTCGATTGGTGGAAGAGAGAACTGGAACGCCAGGGAAAATTCGTGGAAGCCCAGCGAGTAATGCAGCGCACCATGTTCGACATCGAGATGATGCGCACGGTGGGCTACTGCCACGGCGTTGAAAATTATTCCCGCCATCTCAGCGGCCGTCTGCCAGGCGAAGCCCCGCCAACATTGCTCGACTATTTCCCGCAAGACTTCTTGCTCTTCGTCGACGAATCCCACCAGACCATCCCGCAAACCCACGGCATGCACGGCGGCGACCGCTCGCGCAAGCAAGTCTTGGTCGACTACGGCTTCCGTATGCCCTCGGCTCTCGACAATCGTCCGCTTACGTTCGAAGAGTTCGAGCATCGCATCAACCAGGTCCTCTATGTCTCCGCCACACCAGGCCCGTACGAATTAACGAAATCCGGCGGCGCCTACGTCGAGCAAGTAATCCGGCCCACAGGCCTGATCGATCCCGAAGTGGAAATCCGCCCGGTAAAAGGGCAGGTGGATGATCTGCTGGAAGAAATCCGCGTCCGCGCAGCCCGCAACGAGCGCGTTCTGGTCACCACGCTAACAAAACGCATGGCTGAAGACCTTTCCGAGTATTTCGCCGAAATCGGTGTCCGTTCCCGTTACCTGCACTCCGAAATCGAAACCCTGGACCGCATCAAAATCCTGCGCGACCTGCGCCGCGGCGAATACGACGTCCTGATCGGCATCAACCTCCTCCGCGAAGGCCTCGATCTACCCGAAGTCTCGCTGGTGGCCATCCTGGACGCCGACAAAGAAGGCTATCTCCGCAGCGCCACCTCGCTGATCCAAACGATCGGCCGCTGTGCCCGCCACATCTCCGGCCGCGCCATCCTCTACGCCGATCGCCGTACAGGCTCCATGGAACAAGCCATCAGCGAAACCTACCGCCGTCGCGAAAAGCAATTGGCCTACAACAAAGAAAACAACATCACGCCCGAGTCCATCGTCAAATCCGTAGACATGGAACTAGCCCGAATCGTCGAAGCCGACTACGTCACCGTCCCAGTAGACGAAGTGGCCCTGGACGCGGCCGCGGCGAACGTAAAAAATGAAGCCCAACTAGCCCAACTCCTAAGCCAGCTCGAGACCCAAATGCGCGAAGCCGCCAAAAAATTCGAATTCGAAAAAGCCGCCCAACTCCGCGACCGCATTCGCACCCTGAAACAACGCGACCTAGCCGGCCTCTTCCCTCGCAACTCCACTCCCCTAACCATCGCCGAAGCCCAACCCGACGCCGACCCGGCCAAAGCCTGAATTGGTAGCGCCGGCATCCTGCCGGCTCCTCGCCCCCGACGCCAAATCCTGACTCCGCGCAACCAACTCTCCGTGCCCTCTGTGCTCCAACCTCTGTGCCCTCTGTGTTAAATCCTTTTCCGGGTTTTCCCCGCCCAGCCAACCTCAAACCACCCCCCGCCGCAATTCCTCCAACGGATAAAACGTCCCCCGCCAGGTAACCCCGCCATCCCGCAACGTAACAACGGTCGATCGCAACAACATATACGAAAACAAAACCGCCCCCAAAGGGTGCGTAAACGCATACAACGGCGAGACGTGCATCGCGACATCCACCCCGACGTGAAACGCAAGCGCAATCACCACCGCTATGCCCGACAAAGCCCGCACCCACCCGTGCCCCCAAATGACCCCCACGAACGGCGCGACATTCATCATCCACATCCCGCAAATTGCCACCACTACCAGCGGCAAGTTATATCCCAGCGCTGCAAAGAAATTCTTGGTCACCCCGCGAATCAAATTCCCAACCCCGGCGTGCCACCGAATCACGACCGCATCCTGTGCCACCGCCACGCTGCTGCGCAACCCCGCCTGCTTTACAAGCTTCCCCAACTTCACGTCATCCACAACTTCCATCGCCAGCCGGCGGTGCGTCCCGCAAGCCTCGTACGCGGACCGCTTCATCAACTGAAACGCCCCAACCCCGACGTAAGCCCGCGAATGCGGATTCGACACCTGGTAAGGATCATGGGCAATATGAAACGCCAGCCCAAAGAACGTGATCACCACGGTCTCCCAGAATCCAACCATCTCCACATCGCCAAACAACGTGAAATGATCCAGGTTCTTCTGCTTTACCACCGCCGCCGCCCGTCGCAAAGCATCCGGCGCAAACCGCACATCCGCATCCGTAAACAGCAGCCACTCCCCCGCCGAAGCCTCGTAAGCCTTCTGAAGAGCGTGGGGCTTGCCCAGCCAACCCGGCGGCAGCGCGGTCACATGTACGACTCGAAATCGAGCCTGCTCCCCTCCCGTGTAGCCGCCGGGCTTCAGCCCGGCGAGCCTGACCTCCGCGTCACCGCGATCATCCGAAGAGTTGTAGTGGCCGGTCTTCAGACCGGTCAACGCAAACTCATCCAAAATCCGCCCGGTGGCATCAGCCGAGCGATCGTCAACTGCAATAATCTCCAGGTTGGGATAGTCAATGGTCGCGAGTGTAGCCAACGCCGCAGGCAGTTTTTCTTCCTCATCGCGAGCCGCAAATAGCAACGAAATCCGAGGGCACTCCTCATCGGCCAAAGGCGCAAAATCTCTAAGCCAAGGCAAGCGCACCAATCCCCAAGCCACGCGCAACCCGTGAAACACCCAAAAAAAGGCAACAACCCCAAAAAACGAAAGCCAAAACCAATGCATGTAGTTTTCTCGGGTAAATAGCATGGAGAGGTAGAGGTGGTCTGTAGGGGCGGGGCTTGCCCCGCCCGGCCGGTGCGTCTTGTCGCCATCGCAACCGCAAGGCAAACGGTCACGCGTCCCTGCGGCAAATTGGTATCCAACACCGCCGTCAGGTTATCCTAGCATGAGATGCAGGGCACGCTCGCGATCGTTGGCGCAGGACGTGTAGGTCGCGCATTAGGGTTTCGAATGCGCGAGTTGGGCTGGAGAATCGGCGCGGTCGTCACGCGAAATCAGTCGAGCGCGAGGCGTGCCGCTCGTTTCATCGGCGCGGGCACGGCTCTCGTCGGCTTGTCACGGCGCGTTCTGGCCTCGACTTGCATCCTGATCGCTACGCCCGATGGCGCGATTGAGGAAATAGCCAACGAACTCGCTCGGATTGGCGGCCAGGATCTGCAAGGGCAAGTTGTGCTGCACACCAGCGGCGCAATGGATTCCAGCGTGCTCCACGCCGCGCGCTCCTGCGGCGCCTCGGTCGGCTCCATGCATCCGCTGCAAACCTTCAACGGCGTCACCGTGCCGCCGCTGGAAGGCAAAGTTTTTGCCATTGAGGGCGACCCCATGGCCGTGCGCACCGCAAGAAAAATCGCCAGGGCTCTCGGCGCGGCTCCTTCGCAGATTGATGCGCGCAACAAGCCGCTGTATCACGCGGCAGGCGCGCTCGCCGCGGGTCACACTCTGGTCGTGGTGGAAGCCGCTATTCAGTTGCTCATGTCCCTGGGCATGAAGCGCACCGAAGCCATGCGCGCCCTGCTGCCCATGACGAAACAGGTGTTGCAGAATTACGAGCGCCTTGGCCCGCGTGCCGCATGGACCGGGCCGCTCGCGCGCGGCGACTACGAAGTCGTCGCCAAACATTTGAATGTATTGCAGCAATACTCGCAGGAATACCGCGACGCCTACGACGCGTTGAATCGCTTGGCCGAGCGTGTTCTAACGCCTGACGCCGCGAACGACTCGTCATCCGTGGCGCCAGTTGGAGAAAACAAGAAAGCAAAAGCGCAGTACACAGGGGGCAAAGATTGAATCGACATAGCATCGCAATGGAGTACTCAACTCTGTCGAACGGGTTGAAAGTGGTCATCGTGCCGGACACTTCCGCGCCGGTGGTAACCGTCGGCGTCTACTACAAAATCGGTTTTCGCCTCGAGCCGCAAGGTCGCAGCGGTTTCGCGCACCTGTTCGAGCACATGATGTTTCAGGGTTCCGCGAATGCTCCCAAGATGCAGCACATCAAACTGATCAACTCGAGCGGCGGCCTGCTGAATGGCTCCACGCACTACGATGTAACGAACTACTACGAGGCCGTGCCCTCCAACGCACTCGACCGCGTTTTGTGGTTGGAAGCAGACCGCATGCGTGCGCTCCAGGTAGACGACGAAAACTTGCGCAACCAGCGCGATGTCGTGAAAGAGGAAGTGCGCGTCAACGTGATGAACCAGCCCTATGGCGGGTTCCCGTGGCTCGATCTGCCGCCGGTGGCCTTTCGCAACTGGGCCAACGCCCACAATTTCTACGGCGATTTCGCTGATCTCGACGCCGCTGATCTAGCTGACGTTCAAGCGTTCTTCAAGGCCTACTACGTGCCAAACAATGCCGTTCTCCTGGTGCTCGGCGACGTGAAAGCGGACGAAGGCATGGCCTTGGCGCAAAAATACTTCGGCGACATTCCTGCCGGCGCGCCACCGCCATTTGCAGACCCTCGCGAGCCGGAACAAAAAGAAGAACGCCGCGGAGAAGTGGAAGAAAAATTCGGCACGCTTCCGGCCATGGCCATCGGCTATAACATTCCGGAACGCCGCACTACCGATTGGTGCGCGATGGCGCTCCTCGATCAGGCCCTGCACGGTGGCCGCGCGGGCCGCATGCATCGTGAGCTGGTTCTCGAAAAGCAGATCGCGGTCGAAGCCGATGGAGGCATCGACGATATTTTCGGCTACAACGGTCCGACGCAGATGGTGACGCGCATCCTGCACAAGCCCGAATATTCCGCCGAGAAGACGCTGGCCGCCTTCGATGCCGTGATTCGCGAGATTCAAGAGCACGGGATCAGCGAAGACGAACTCGAACAGCTCAAAGTAAAGTGGCGCTCCGACTATTACTCCACGCTCGAAGGTGGGCGCGGCGGCATGCCGCGTTACGGTCTGATGCACCTGCTCGCCTGCTTCACGCTGTTCGACAACCAGCCGCAACTCGTGAACTCGATTCTCGACGGCTTCCTCGCCGTAAAGCGCGAGGAAATTCAAGCGGTGGCTAAAAAATATCTGCATGCAACGAACCGCGCGGTGGTCTTCCGCACCCCCGTAAAGGCCGCCGCAAAGGAGGCCGCATAGTGGCCACTCGAACCGCCCAATTGCCCACGGAAGCGCCGGCATTGTCGCCGGAACGGCCGGTAAGCTGGCCGAAGCGAACCAAAGCGCGCTTGTCGAATGGCCTGCAAGTGATTCTCGCGGAATCGCACGCCATTCCGAAATTTCACGGCCAACTCTCTTTTCGTTCCGGCAACGCCGCGGTGGTCGACCGCGGACCCGGCCTCGCGGAAATGACTGCAACGGTCGTCCGCACCGGAACGACGCGGCGCGTAAGCCGTCAGATCGAAGAAGACCTTCGCCGCATTGGCGCCGATCTTTCCTCCAGTGCCGGGGCGGACACCACCGGGATCGGTTTCGCTGGCCTGTCGGAACTGGCTGAGCCTCTGCTCGGCCTCGTCAATGAATTGGCGCGCGAAGCTGCCTTCCCGGAGCCGGAGTTCGAGCGCGAGCGCCGGCAAAAACTCGAAGAAGTGAAACTCGATCGGACGCAACCCGGTTTTCTCGCCAGTGAGCGCCTGCGCAAGGTATTGTTTGGGGCGCATCCGTACGCGACCGCCGCTCCGACCGAAGCGCAAGTGGCCGCCTACAAGCGCTCCGATCTCACGCAGGTCTATCGCGAGTTTTACACGCCGGAAAACGCGCTTTTGGTCATGGTCGGCGACTTCGACACCGCAACGATGTTGAAGTCCATCGAAAAAGCGTTTGACGGGTGGACCGGCAAGAAGCCCGCTGCCAACGCCGTTCCCCAGCCCGCCCAACCCAAGGGGCGGCGTGTGTCCCTCGTACATGTTCCCGGAGCGGTGCAAACGCAAATCCTCGCCGGGTGTCACGCGATCACGCGCAAACATGCGGACTGGGTCAAGCTGGGACTCACCAATAGCCTTTACGGTGGTGCCTTCAATTCACGCCTGGTGATGAACATTCGCGAAGACAAGGGCTACACCTACAGTCCGCGCAGCGGAGTCAATGCGTTTCGCCAGCATGGTTATTTCTCCGTCTCGGCGGCGGTGCGCAACGATGTCGTCGCCGCGTCGCTGACCGAAATCTTCTACGAACTCGACAAGTTGAGGTCGCTGCCCGTGCCGGAGCCGGAGCTTGCCGACGCACGAAACTATCTCAGCGGCATCTTCTCCATGGGCCTGGCCACGCAGGACGGATTGCTCACCCAACTCGCCACGGTCGCGCTCAACGACTTGCCCGACGATTACCTGGAGACGTATCGCGAAAAGGTTCGCGCGCTGACGCCATCCGATTTGCTCGCCACCGCCCGCAAGTATTTCGACTCCGCCAACATGCAGATCGTAGTCGTCGGCGACCGGACCAAGGTCGAAGACCAAGCTAAACTCTTCGGCGACCTCGAAATCTACGACGCCCAGGGCAACCAGCTCTGAGGCTCGCCGGGTTGCGTACTTGTACCTTTGGAGCTCGCGGTGGCGCGCCCTGTTTTATTTGGTTCGGGCTCTTCAGTCGATGTTATTGATTAAATAACATAACTGTGATACTAAATGCGGCTATGAAAGCGCCGCTTGTTCCGAACATAATCCTCTCTCGCGCCATCTTCCTGTCTTGGCTCTTGGCCTCCGCGCTTTTGCTTACAGAGGATATCTACGCTGCTACCAAGAAGCCGCCAATTCAGCCGATCAATATCAATGCGGCGACGTCGGAACAGTTGCAGCTGGTTCCCGGTATCGGGCCGGCTACGGCCGACAAAATCTTGCAGATGCGCAAGTCGTACGGCCCTTTCAAAAGCGTTGACGATTTGCTAGCGATCCGCGGCATCGGCAAGAAGCGCCTTGATAAAATGCGTAAGTATTTGATCGCCGGACGGCCCGCCACGGCGTCGAAACCCGGCGCAGCGAGCAAGTCCACCGGAACCCCGGCGGGCACCAATCCAGCCAGTTGCAAGGGATGCGCAAAGGCGGTGCCACCTGCGAGGGAGACTTCACTTCCCGCGAAATCCTTACTGAAAGCAGTTCCAACGTCCGAGAAACCTGCCGATACTCCTGCCGCTCCTGAAACCGACGAAGAACCGCAGTGAACGTTGGTGGGCATGGTTAGAGCACTTGGTGGGTTGGCTTGGAGGCTTCGATGCGCAAGGGGACTTGGTCGGCGATGCGGATGCCGTAGCCTTCCAGGGCTACTACTTTTTTCGGGTGATTGGTCAGGACGCGAATGTCTTTCAGGCCCAGATCGATGAGGATTTGCGCGCCTATGCCGCTCTCGTGCTGGACCATGCGCTGGCGAGCGGGTTCGCGATCGAGCTGGCCGCGCTTGTGGAAATGGATTTGGGGCAGGGAGCCGGGAGCTTCGGGCGTTTCGATGCCGAAGCCGCGGCCGGTGTGGTGGAGATAGAGAAATACGCCGCGGTCTTCTTTGGCGATGGCGGTCATGGAGCGCGAGACTAGCTCCGAGCAATCGCAGGTGATGGAGCCGAATACGTCGCCGGTCAGGCAGTGGGAATGTACGCGGACCAGGGCCGGAGTTGGCCCTTCGAGGTCGCCGCGGACTAGAGCGACGTGTTGGTCGTGGTCCACGTCGCTGGAGTAGGCGATCATGCGGAAATCGCCGAAACGTGTGGGTAGAACGGCTTCGGCGACGCGGCGGACGTATCGTTCGTGCTGCATGCGATAGCGGATCAGATCGGCCACCGTGAGCATTTTCAGATCGTGCTGGCGGCAAAATTCGTGGAGTTGCGGGATGCGCGACATCGTGCCGTCTTCGTTCATGATCTCGCAGATGACGGCAGAGGCGTTCAGCCCGGCGATGCGCGCGAGGTCGACGCTGGCTTCGGTTTGGCCTGCGCGGACGAGCACGCCACCGTTGCGGGCGCGCAGTGGAAAGATGTGGCCTGGGCGAGCGAGATCCTGCGGGCGAGTCTTTGGATCGATGGCGGTGAGGATGGTGATGGCGCGGTCGGAGGCGCTGATGCCCGTGGTGACGCCGAGGCGGCCGTCGATGGCTTCGGTGAACGCTGTGCCGTGGACCGAGGTGTTGATCGGGGACATGAGCGGAAGGTGGAGCTCGTCGCAGCGGTCTTCGGTAAGCGGCAGGCAGATCAGGCCACGGGCGTACTTAGCCATGAAGTTGATGGCTTCCGGCGTAATTTTTTCGGCGGCCAGGGTAAGGTCGCCCTCGTTTTCGCGGTCTTCGTCGTCGACGAGGACGATCATGCGCCCCTGGCGGATTTCTTCAACGGCTTCTTCGACGGTGGCGAATTTCGATGTCGGTTCGGTCATGGCTGCTCCGCGTACTTGCTGCGATGGCGGTGAAGTCAGGGATTAGGATGATTTTAGAGCTATTGCGTTGCCTGCGTCGAGATTCATCGCTGGTTGGGTCAGTGATCGTCGATCGCTTGGTTAACAGTTGCCCCCCTCCCCCCGCCTTTTTTCGTAAGTGCAGATTCTAAAGGACTTTAAGTTCAATGAATTTGTAAGTGCGGATTCTAAAAGAGTTATGGCCGCATTTTTTGTAAGTGCGGATTCTAAAGGCGTTAGCGAATAATGGGGCCTCAACGGCAGGGGATTTGAGCGGCGAAGAAGGGTTTTACGAGGGCCAGATTGCATGAGAGATAGTAGCACAGACCGGCTCGGTTGTCAACTAACAAGATATGATAACCATATATGTATCCGCTACAGGTTGGTAGGGAGATGCGCGTCAAGCAGGCGTTCGTGGAAGTAGCGCGATGAAGGACTCGTTCTAGGGGTGACCGTCATCCTGGAGGCGGTGATCGAAATAGGATTTCCAATCGTTGGGTAGGGAGGGGAGGTCGAAGAGTTTGTGGACCGATGCGGAGTCGGCAGAGGTCCATTGCTTGGCGAGGTATAGTTCGAGGAAGGCGGCGATGGTGATGCCGGTGGCGTCGCTGGTTAACGGCTTGATTTCGTTGTTGGCGGCGACTTGGCCTTCTTTGGTTACGGCGAAATAGAAACCGGTGCGGCGGCTGGCCAGGAATTTTTTTACCATGTCGTCGGCTTCGAAGCGGATGCCTAGTTTGTAGCAGGGCAGTCGAGGTTGCGTGACGGTGAATTCGGCGGAGCCGATGGCGAAGCGGTCGCCGATGTGGACTTCGGTTTCTAGCAGGCCTTCGGTTGTGAAATTCTCTCCGAAAATTCCTGGGGATAGGTCGCGGCCTGGGAGTTTTTCCCTCCAGTAGGCGTAGTGTTCGACTGGGTAGACGTAGACGGCTTTGTATTCGCCGCCGTGGACGGTGAGGTCTGCTTGGCGGTCGCCGTCGAGATCGAGTTTGCGTGCGGTTACTTCGCCCTGGACAGGAGATTTGTAGATGCCGGTGGTTACGGTTTGGCCGTGCCAGACGACATCGCGGGGGAGGCCTACGTTGAGGGAGATAATTCGCATTTCGGGATTGGATGCGTGGGTTGGATTTACGATGCTGCCGAGATTTGAGGAAGGTACCAAAGACTAAGATCAGAAAATGCTTAACACAGAGGGCACTGAGGTCGGAGCACAGAGGGCACCGAGACTTGGTTGCTCAGGCGGAACAAGGTTGCTGGATGGCGCACCCTTCAAGGCTCGGGTAAAGGACGTGCGGAAGTGATCGGGCGCCGTTGGATTGCGCACTGACGGGCTAAGAGCGGAAATTGCGTGTCAATACGCATCGGGCGGGCGGGGCAAGCCTCGCCCCTACAGAGTAATGGGGACCGGAGGAATGGGGGACGGAGGATTTTGGGGTCAATCTTGGGTCGACAGGGCGAGTCGGCGGAGGCCTTCGGCGAACATTTCTGTGTTTACGCCCATGCCTATGCGGAAGTGGCCGGGCATATCGAAGAAGTGGCCGGGAACTACGGAGGTGTCTTGTTGCTCGCGTAGGCGGGTGATGAAAGCGTCCACGTTGCCGTTTTTCAGGCGGGGGAATGTGGTGGTGCCGAAGTCGGTGCTGACGGCGGCGAAGGATTGGTCTTGGTCGGAGGCGAAGAAAGTGGAGAGTAGGGCGCGGTCGGCTTGGACGATGGCGCGGGCGCGGGCGCGAATTTTGTCGAGATTTTGGAAGGCGATTACGCTTAGGAGTTCGGCGGGGTGGGGTGGGACTGCGCCGAACAGATCGTTGAGGCGGTACATGGCGCGGGCATGGTCGGGTTGGGCGAGGATCCATCCGCAGCGGAGGCCGCTGAGGCCGTAGACTTTTGTGAGGCTACTGGTTACCACGAATTCTTTTCCCAAGTGGAAGGATGTGTGGGGCGTGTTTTCGTAGACAGCGTCGAGGTAGACCTCGTCGACGAGAACGCGGGCGCCGATGCTGCGGGCGATGTCGCCGACTTCGCGGAGGGTGGATTCGGGGCTGAGCACGCTGGTGGGATTGTGGAGATTGGTTACCACGATTAATTTCGTTTTGGGAGTTATGGCGCGGCGGATTTCGGCGGGGTCCAGGGCAAAATTGTTTTCTTCGCGGCGCGGGAAGCGCTTTACCTGGGCTTGCACGTATTGGGCTGTTGAGACCAGCAGTTCGTAGGCTGGTTGCTCGATCAGGACTTCGTCGCCGGGCTCGATTAGCGCGGCCATGGCTAAGTGATTGGCCATAGAGGTGCCCGCCGCGGCTACTACGTTGTCGGGGTCTACGCCGGCCTTTTTTGCTATCGCTTGTTGTAGCGGGGCGTAGCCGTAGGTGTGGTCGCCGTTGATTTCGAGTTGGTCGATGGTGACGGGGAGTTCGCTTAGCGGGTAGGCGGCTACGCCGCTGGTGGCCAGGTTGAAGCGGGCTTTGCTTTGGAGCTTGGCCCAATGCATGTAGTCGGATTGTTTTTGTCTCATGTGGTGGCGATTTTGAGCTCGGCGCGAAACGGCTTCGTGCCCTGCGACAAGTGCGAGGAGAGAGAAGCTTTCCTCAGGGGCTGAAGCCCCTGCCTCCTAAAAGAAAAAAACCGCTGTTCAGTTGTAGCGCGGCTGGGCGGGGCAAGCCCCGCCCCTACAAATTCCAAATCACTACGCCGATCCCCTTCAACAAATCACTTCGCGGCTTCGGGAACGCGTGGTGCTTTGCGGCTCCAGTATAAATATACGGGAATTCCGGCGGCTAGAATTACGAAGCCGAAGGCGCTGTTCGCGGGGTAGGTCCAGATTGTGCTGGCTACGATTGCTGCGCAGGCTAAGACGAATAGGCCTGTTGTGTACGGATGGCCTGGGACTCGATAGATCGCGGCGTTGCGCGACGAGCCGGCAGGGATGCCGGCGCTACCAGTGCTCGCATCGCGGCGGCGGAAGATGAAGAGGGAGGCGGCGGTCAGGGCGAAGGAGATGAAGTCGATGGAGACTACGTAGTTGAGGATTTGTTCATAGCGGCCGGAGAGGGCGATGATGGTCGCGGCTACGCCCTGGATTAGGATCGCTACAACCGGTGCGCCTGTGCGGGGATGGAGCCAGCCTACGCTTTGGAAGAAGAGGCCGTCGCGGGCCATGGCGTAGTAGACGCGTGGGGCGGTGAGGATGCCCTGGCTTAGGAAACCTAGCGTGGAGATCGCGATGCCTACGGCGATCCATTGGGCGCCGCGTTCGCCTAGCGCGGCGCGCATTACGGCGCTGGCTGGGGTGTGCGTGGCGGCTAGTCCGGCGGGTCCCAGGACGCGGAGGCAGACGAAATTTACGGAGAGGTAGAGGGCGACTACTCCAAGCACTCCTGCGATCAGGCCGCGAGAGAGTTCGCGGCTTGGGTCGCGCATTTCGCCGGCTACGAAGGTGGCGGTTTGCCAGCCGCCGTAGGCGAAGGCGATGGGGATCATCGCGGCGCCGATGGCGCCGGCCAGGCCGAAGGAGATAGGGCGATCGAGTAGCGGCAGAGGATGGACTGCTCCACCGCCTAGCGAGAGGCCAAGAACAACCATCGCTACGATCGCGGCAGCTTTCAGGAGCATGAGCAGGCTCTGCACGTTGCTGCCTGCGCGGGCGCCTAGGCAGTTGATGGCGGTCAGGCCGAGGAGGGCTGCGGCGGCGATTGGGCCATCGCCGACTGATGAGCCGCTGATCTCGCGAAAATATTTGGCGAAAGTTACGGCGACCGCGGCCATGCCGCCGGTTTGCGTGACCAGGAGCAGGACCCAGCCGTAGAGGAAGGCGACGCTGGGATGGTAGGCCTCGCGGAGGTAGAGATACTGGCCGCCGGCGCTGGGCATGCGCGTGGCTAGCTCGGCCCAGATGAATGCGCCTAGGAGAGCCAGGATGCCGCCCAGGATCCAGATTCCCAGGATCAGGAACGGTGTGTGGACGTGGAGGGCTACTACGTAGGGATTGATGAAGATGCCGGAGCCTACGATGCCGCCCATGACGATCATGGTGGCGTCGAAGAGGTTGAGGCGGCGGGGTAGGGCGGGGGTGGTCACTCGCGGGGACAAAATACACTAGAGAAGTCGACAGTCGACAGTTGAAAGTTGAAAGCGGGGAGCGGCGAGCCGATTTCGAGCGATGCGACACGCATATCTGGGCCCAGGCTTTGAGCGGTTCGCCGGGCTGAAGCCCGGCGCCTACATAGAATCATCGGCGTGCAGTCTTGCAGATTTTCGCGTTGCGTGTGGGGTGCTGTTAGTCTTGATGTGGGTCTAGTGGAAGCACCGAAGTGGATTTCACCACGGAGTCCGCAGAGGCCGCGGAGTTAAGAAAGCGGGGGCACCGGGCGTGCCTGCCTCTGCGGTTTGCGTCACGTTACGAGTTTTCTTGAGAGGGCGGGGAATTGCCACCGATACTTAGCGCGCAGGGGTTATCGAAGAAGTATGGGGTTGGTCCCTTGTTCCGGAATATTTCGTTTACCGTTTCGGAGGGGGAGCGGATCGGGATTATTGGGCCGAATGGGGCGGGGAAGTCTACGCTTTTGGAGATTTTGCAAGGTCGCGTAAATCCGGATACTGGGGACGTGGCGATTCGCAAGGGGACGCGGGTTGGGACGGTGTTGCAGATTTCGGAGTTTGGCGAGGGGGAGACGATTCGGTCAGTGATCGACGCGGCTTTGGATCGGGCTCATGTGACCGAGGGGGAGAGGCTTACACGGATCGCGGAAATTTTGGGGCGGGCACAATTTACGGACCTGGATGCTGCTGCGGCAAAGTTGTCGGGTGGCTGGCGGAAGCGATTGGCGATTGTCGAGGCTTTGGTGCAGGCGCCGGATATTTTGCTTTTGGATGAGCCTACCAATCATTTGGATCTCGCGGGGATCAAGTGGCTGGAATCGGTTTTACAGAATGGGGCGTTTGCCTGCGTGGTGGTTAGTCACGACCGGTATTTTTTGGAGAATGTGGCGAATGAAGTTGTGGAGTTGAATCCGGCTTATGAGGATGGGTCGCTGCGGGTTTCGGGGAATTACAGCACGTTTCTGGAGAAGAAAGAGGAGTATCTGCATGCGCAGCGGAACCGGCAGGAGGCGCTGGAAAATCGTGTGCATATCGAGATTGATTGGTTGCGGCGGGGGCCTAAGGCGCGAACGACAAAGTCGAAGGCGCGGATCGATAATGCGCACGAGATGATTGGCGAATTGGCGGCCATGAAATCGCGGACGCAGATTACCAGCGCGAAGATTGATTTTTCGGCCTCGGAGCGGCAGACGAAACAGCTGATTACTTTGGACGGCGTGCGCTACGAAATTGGCGACCGGACTTTGTTTGAGGATATTCATTTTATTGTTACTTCGGGGATGCGTGTTGGGCTGGTTGGTCCGAATGGCAGCGGGAAGACGACTTTGTTGCGGCTGCTGCGCGGAGATATCAAGCCTGCTGGCGGAAAGATGCGGCAGGCGGATTCGTTGCGGATTGTTTATTTCGATCAGAATCGGGAGCTTGATCCGGATGTTACTTTGCGGCGGGCCTTGGCTCCGGACAGCGATTCGGTGATTTATCAGGGTAACGTGATTCATGTCGGAGGGTGGGCGGCGCGATTTTTGTTTACGGCGGAGCAGTTGAATCAGAAGGTGGGGCGATTGTCGGGGGGAGAGCGAGCGCGGGTTTTGATTGCGCAGTTGATGCTGCAGCGCGCGGATGTGTTGCTGTTGGACGAGCCGACCAACGATCTGGATATTCCTACTTTGGAGATTTTGGAGGAAAGTTTGCTGGAGTATCGCGGGGCCTTGGTGCTGGTGACGCATGACCGGTACATGCTGGATCGCGTGTCTACCGTCGTGCTGGGCCTGGATGGGTTGGGTGGGGCGGAGCGGTTTGCGGATTATCAGCAGTGGGAGGAGTGGCAGAGGTCGCAGAAGGCCGCGGGGAAGAGTAATGCTTCGGTGGAGACGCAGAGTCCTCGTGCGGGTGTGAATGGCGGGGCTGCTGTTGCAGCGCGGGCTTCGCTTACGAAGAGGAAATTGTCTTACAAAGAGAATCGGGAGTTGGAGACCATTGAGCAGCGGGTGGCGGATGCGGAGAAGGAGATGCAGTTCAAGCATGATGCTTTGCTGGACCCGGCGATCATGAGCGATGGGGCGCGGTTGCATGCGGCGTCTTTAGAATTGGAAGCGGCGCAGAGGGCGATTGATGAGTTGTATGCGCGGTGGGTGGAGTTGGAGCAGAAGTTGAAGTGAGACTTCGCGCAGGGCGGGGAAGAAAAACCAATGAGGCTGCGCAGATTGGGCCGGGCAGGCTGGGGCGCAGCATTGCTGCTCCCCTACAAACGCGCGCACCCCAGTTCACGATTGTTAAAACTTCTGTAGGCGACGAACCCTTCTTGGTGAAGATGCATCCTAGATGCCGGAGGGTACCATCATGGATAAACTCGCGATTTGGGTGATGCTGGAAGCAAAGCCCGGGAAAGAAAAAGAAGTCGAGGAGTTTCTGAAGTCAGCGCAGCCTTTAGCGGAGCGCGAAGCCGGAACGACATCGTGGTACGCGTTAAAGCTCGGACCCTCAAAGTTCGGGATATTCGACACATTTAAGGATGAGGCGGGGCGAAACGCGCACCTGAATGGCGAGATCGCCAAGGCGTTGTTTGCCAAGGCCGCCGAGCTGTTTTCGAAAGAGCCGGAGGTTCACAAGCCGGAAATTCTGGCGGAGAAGGCGCCTGGGAGTTCGGCTTCCACGCGGGGCGCCGTTGCTCATTCGTAACTCTATTTAACCGACGTACGGGTTGAAGCTAAATCAATCGGGCATGAGTTGGCGGACGAGTTCGGGAGAGTCGATCTTCCAGTCATCGGCCAGGATGTGGGCTTTGCGCAGGATCATTTCTGTGCGCGGGTCGAGGTCGATCGGAACTGCGCCCAGATCGAGCGGGACGGCGTCCAGGAGTTTCTGCGGAATCTTTAGCCAACGCGTGACGGTGTCGGTCTCGAAAAGCGCGCCGCCCCAGACCAGTTGAATCCGGTAGGTGCCCAACTGTCCGCGAATTTCGAGCGAGCCCTTGGCGAGCTTGCAGCGGTCGGCGATGGCGGTGTGTGGGAGGACGCGCGAAAGCATCTCGGAGCGCAGGGTGGTCACCACCGAGAAGTCTCGGGCGTCCAGGCGGCGGGCAAAGACGCCGGTGCCGCGGTCGCCCTGGTCGGACCAGGTTTCGTCGTCACCGACAGCGCAGACAGTGGTGAAGAGGTCGACGTCTCGCATGATTTCGGAGTAGACGATGGCGGGGACTTCGTCTATGGGGATTTCGTGGCGCTCGCGATAGAAACGAACCTGGTCGGAGCCGATGAAAATATTTATTCCGGCGCCGGATTGTTCGGCGGCCGAGGCTCTTCGCAACGCAGCGGCGCGGTCTGGCGGGAGATCGACGTAGAACTCAGCGTGCATGTTCCAGTGGTCGAGATTTTTACTGGGAACGTTGGCGCCGTCGAAACCCGAGCCCATCAGCTGGTAGCTCCAGCCGCGAGCGCGGCAAAGGCTGGCGAATTGGTGCTGGCGAAGTAACGCGCCTGCGAAACGATTCGAATAGAGACGGCTCTCTCGCTCGTCGTCGGTGACCTGATAAAACTCGCGGAAGGCTTGGCGAAACGGCTGCCGAATACCCGACGTAAAAACGCGAGAGCGCCATCGCTGTACTTCACTGGCGCTGTAGGAAAGCGGATGCCAAAGGCGCACGTTGATTGCGCGTGCAAGGTTCACCAGCTTGCCGCCGGAATCGCGCACGCCACTCTCGGTCCAGATTCCCGCGCGCTCCCAGCCTTGGGTGTCGCTGAAAACCCAGATCAGCTTGCGGCCCAAGAATCCTAACAGCGGATGGTCCACAAAATAGCGCCGCCAATGCGCTAGAGGAACGTCGCGGGGGGCGAGGAAGGAAGACTCCACGCGGGCGCGTTGCGAATAATAGGACTGCTCGATCTCTTTCGCGAGCAAGGCAATCAAGCGAACCTTTTTCGGAAATGCCTTCCGGATGTGCGCGGGGACCGACTTGACGAGCTTTCCGGCGGCGTTGTGCCAGGTGGTTACAACGCGGCCGTCTTCACACAGACGCACCGCAGCGAGGGAGTCGCCGATCTTTGTCTCTACGATACCCTGGGGGTCCAGCGGATATCGCGGGACGGAGAAGTCTTCCAACTCGCCGACGGTCATGCCGTTGCGTTCGGCAGCGAGATGCAGCGATTTTTCGATCAGGCGGCGGGCCGTCGAATATTTGACCTTCGCGCGCAGGCGGGTCAATTGCGGCACGGCTTCGTTGCACTGCATGGCGCCGAGGGCTTGAATGCACGCGAAGCCGACTTTCTGTGATACCGCGCCGAGCAACGGCACTTTGCGGAGGCAGGCCAAGCCGAAGTCGCCGATCGCGACTGCCGACTCTGTTGTGTCGCCGAGGCTGACGCAGAGGACGACCCCTTTTTGATAGGGGGAATCTTCGATGGGTGATCGCGCTTCCGGCAGTTGCCCGGGCGTCGGCCCAAGCTTGAGCCAGCGGAGCATGGTCGCGAGAGCTTCGCGTTCCCCGAGCGCGCTGATCAGGTCGCGGGATCTTTGCGTCCACTTCTGGCCGGGCGCGGTTTGCTCCGCGGCGTGGCAATGCTCCAGCAAGCCCAGCCAGCCTGACCGGGTGATGTCGTCCATGCGGGTGATTTCGTCAAAGACAATCTGTGACCACGGGCCGCGGCCGGGAGGAAGCTGTTCATCTCCCGCGACGTACATCAACGCACCAACCAGGTCTCTGGTGTTGCGCTGGCGCTTGTCGATTTTGCCGGTCGCGCTGGGTGCGAGCAGTAGATGTAGTTTGCGGAGTTCGGCTCTGGCAGGCGGGGTGATCTGGTCGGGTGTAAGCAGGGCGAGAAATTGGTCGAAAGGGAAGAAGAAGCGAGTGGAAGAATCGCACCGGAGTTCCCTTAGCAGATGCTCAATCAAGTCCGAAGGGAGTGGTTTAGGCAGCGCTTCCAGAGAGATTCGAATGGCATCCAGCAACGTATGGATAATCCGAAAATTGCGTGGAAGTCGATAGTTTTCGCGAATCCATTCGGGGGCACGAGCGAGAAAAGCGACGTGGATCTCGGGTGTGGCGAGATGCATTGCTCTGAGCCCCTCATTTTGCTCCTTCCAAGCGTTCAAGACACGCAGGAGTTCAGCAACGTTATTGAAGCCGTTGGGGCGATCGGCGCTGGTAGCGCGAATGAGCTCGTAGATTGCAAGCGCACGCTGTTCTGCGTTGGGCATAGCTTGAGTATAAGGCGCGGGAAACGGCGTGAAAAACGTGTGCCGCAATGGCTATCGGTGTTTAGGCACAGGAGAGTAGGCAAAGAAGAAGGGCGATCCGGATGACCGAACCGCCCTCTTTTCGGCGCGACGGGCTAAAGCCCGTCGCCTACATTGTTGTTGCCGTTTAGTACATGCCGCCCATGCCGCCTGGGCCGCCGGGGCCGCCTGCTGCTGCGGCGCCCTTCTTGTCGTCTTCCTTCACTTCAGCGATTAGGGCTTCGGTCGTCAGCATTAGGCCTGCGATCGAGGCTGCGTTCTGGAGTGCTAGACGGGTGACTTTGGCTGGATCGATGACGCCGGCCTTGACCATGTCGCCGTATTCACCGGTTTCCGCGTTGAAGCCGAAGTTGTCGTCCTTCGATTCGCGGATTTTCCCGATGACAACGGCGCCTTCGTGACCAGCGTTGAGGGCGATCTGACGGGCTGGCTCTTCGAGAGCCCGGCGAACGATGCCGACGCCGACCGCTTCGTCGTCCTGCAGCTTGAGCTTGTCGATGGCGCTGATGCAGCGCAGGAGCGCCGTACCGCCGCCCGCTACGATGCCTTCTTCGACCGCCGCGCGAGTGGCGTGCATGGCGTCCTCAACGCGAGCCTTCTTTTCCTTCAGCTCGGTTTCGGTTGCCGCGCCCACCTTGATGACCGCAACGCCGCCAACCAACTTGGCAAGGCGCTCTTGCAGCTTTTCCTTGTCGTAGTCGCTGGTGGTGTTTTCGACCTGCGCGCGAATCTGCTTAACGCGACCTTCGATGTCGGCGGACTTGCCGGCGCCTTCGATGATCGTAGTGTTGTCCTTGTCGATGGTGATCTTCTTGGCGCGGCCGAGGTCCTCAAGCTTCACGTTCTCGAGCTTGATGCCGAGGTCTTCGGTGATGGCCTTGCCGCCGGTGAGGGTGGCGATGTCTTCGAGCATCGCCTTGCGGCGATCGCCAAAGCCTGGGGCCTTGACGGCGGCGCACTGCAGCGTGCCACGGAGTTTGTTGACGACGAGGGTGGCGAGCGCTTCGCCTTCAACGTCCTCAGCGACGATCAAGAGGGGCTTGCCCATCTTGGCGGTCTGCTCGAGCAACGGGAGCAGGTCCTTCATGGAGCTGATTTTCTTCTCGTGGATGAGGATGCGAACGTCCTCGAGGATGCACTCCATGCGCTCTGGATCGGTGATGAAGTAGGGCGAGAGATAGCCGCGATCGAACTGCATGCCTTCGACGACTTCGAGGGTGGTCTCCATCGTCTTGGATTCTTCGACGGTGATCACGCCATCCTTGCCGACCTTCTTCATGGCTTCGGCGATGATGCCGCCGATCTGCTTGTCGTTGTTGGCGGAAATGGTGCCAACCTGGGCGATCATTTCGCCCTTGACGTCGCGGGAAAGCTTCTTGATTTCCGCAACGGCGACTTCTACGGCGCGCTCGATGCCACGCTTGAGAGCTGTGGGGCTGGAGCCTGCCGCAACCGTCTTGACGCCTTCGCGGAAGATCGCTTGGGCTAGGACGGTGGCGGTGGTGGTGCCGTCGCCGGCGACGTCGGACGTCTTGGAGGCGACTTCACGAACCATCTGCGCGCCCATGTTCTCGAGCGGGTTGCTGAGTTCGATTTCCTTGGCAACGGTCACGCCGTCCTTGGTGATGATAGGCGCGCCGAACTTCTTTTCGATTACCGCGTTACGGCCCTTGGGGCCGAGGGTAATCTTTACTGCGTCGGCGAGAGCATTCACGCCGCGTAGAATTGCTTGGCGGGAATTCTCACCTGTTACGATCTGCTTCGCCATACTGGTATTTCCTCCTGAGATTTCTTATTGCTGCATCGTGCGGATTCTGGAACCACCGATCTAAAGATCGGCCACTACAAACCGCTTGCCGGGCTGAAGCCCGGCGCCTACATACCGGCGGGTGATGCGGTTACTTCTTGCCTGCGGCTTTGGCGGCGCCGGTGAACTTGGCAAGGATTTCTTCCTCGCGCAGGATCAACAGCTCTTCGTCTTCGATCTTGATTTCCGTGCCGCTGTACTTGCCGAACAGGACGCGGTCACCGGGCTTAACGTCGAGAGGGATCAGTTCGCCCTTTTCGCGCTTGCCGGAGCCGACGGCGATTACTTCGCCTTCCTGCTGCTTTTCTTTGGCGGAGTCGGGGATGATGATGCCGCCCTTAATGCTTTCTTTTTCTTCAATGCGCTTCACGACCACGCGGTCGTGGAGCGGGGTGAGATTCACTGCCATCTAAAGACCCTCCATAAGGTGAGTTGCGATTGAACGTTGACTGGGGAGCTAAAGGGGATTTAGCACTCCTCCTAGTCGAGTGCTAATATAGCAGATAGACCAGACATGTCAAGGGATTGAGCGACACACACTAACATTTTACAGACGCGTCTTCTGGCGATAAGTCTTTATTTATCAATATTATGAATAGTGCAAGAAAAATCAGGCACTTGGCCGTTGTGGTGCCCTGTATCCCGGCATAGTATTTCTGTGTACGAATCCCGATGGAATCTCTCGTCTATATCCGACTGATTGGTCTCACGGCAGGAACGCTGGCGCAGCTTTTCTGGATGGTCGTAATTCTCGGCTACCGGCGGCAGCGCAACTTCGAGCGCGTGTTCTTCTTTCTTTGCTTGGCGCTGTTTCTTTTCTACAGCGGATCACTTCTTGCGCTGAATGCCCAAATTCATTACGGCGTGCCGCCAGTCGGGCTACGGGAATTCGCGATCACCATCATCACCGTGGGATTGTGCCTGGTGCCCGGGTTACTGATGCACCTGCACATGGAATTTGCGGAGACGCGCGGTCTGCTGCGGAACAAGCGCTGGAAGTACGCGGTACTGCTTTTCTTCTATGGGGCCAGCCTGCATCTCGCGATTCGGCTCTTTCCCATACACATCACGACTGGAACTTTCGATTTCATGCTGCCCGCGAAATCGCTTGGCGAGGATTTTTCCCATGTATATGCCTACAGTTTGTTGTGGTGTGCGATTTGGGAGTTCCGGTTTTGCCGTAATGCGCCAAACCAGCCCGAGCGGCGCTTCTACGGATTCCTGATGGTTGTTTTCGGGGCTGCGTTCCTAATGGTCGTAAGCCTGCACGTGCTGCATGTGCCTGGTTCGCCTGCCGCGGCACAGGAATTGGGTGTCGCATTGGCAATGCTTCCGGTGGCTCCGCTGGGGGCATTGATCTATCTCGTATGGCGACACAACTTTCTGCAGATCGGGCGGCAGAAGAACCTGATCTACGCGGTTTCGGCGACGTTTCTGGCCCTTCTGTACTTGAGTCTGGTTCGGCGTGTCAGCGGCTGGCTGGAGCCGGTGCTTCCGCCCGAAGCTTCGGCGTCGATCCTGTTGTTCGTGCTGGTTCCCTTCATTGAGCCGTTACAGCGGACCCTAGGAAGAAGGCTGGAAGCGACCGCCCACCGGGAACTGGATCGCGTCCAGCGGCTGAGCGGGGAGATCCAGCAGGAGGCCAAACAAGGGGATGTCGCCGCACTCGTGAAGTTCATCGAGCGGCGCACGACGGAGGAGTTTGAGCTGGGCTCGGCGCGAGTTGTTCTGACTGGACCCTATCGAGAGCGGGCTTTGGACCTTACCGGCGCTGCTTTGAATGCCGCCAACTTTGGAGACATTGGCGTAGCGAACGCAGGCAATTCGTCGAACCGGTTTCGTATCGGGCGTGGCGATCAGACCGATGGGTTCCTGCTGGTGCAGCCGCACGGCGCGTTCCTCTCGGGCGAAACGACGGCGGCATTCGAATTTCTGTGCGAGCAATTGCCGAACGCTTTGGAGCTGTGCCTGTTGATCGAGGAGAAGCTGAGATTAGAGAGGGAACTGGCGGAGCGCGAGCGGCTTGCGGTTTTGGGACAGATGGCGGCAAGCATTTCTCACAATTTGAAGAACCCTCTCGGCTCCATCAAGACGATTCTGCAAGTGCAGATGGAGAACCCGGATTTGCCGCCGTCCATGCGCGCGGAGACCAAGATGGTGCTGGATGAGATCGGGCGTTTGTCGGCGAAGTTGAGCCAGTTGCTGCAATTCAGCCGTCCATCTGTGCGCGGAGGGACCGTCGAGGCCACCTGCGACGCTCGAATGGTCATCGAAGAAGTTCTGGGCGTGCTGCGGCACGAAGCCGAGCGGCGCGGAATTGTGCTGGAAATCCAGCTGCCAGAAACCGGCGTGAAATTGGCTGCGGGCGCGGAGGCGGTGGGCGATGTTGTATCCAATCTGTTGGTGAACGCGTTAGAGGCAACCACCTCAGGCGCCCACGTGCGCGTTAGCGCTGCCGCCAGCAACGGTGAGTGTGTTTTGACGGTGGAAGACGACGGGACAGGCATTGCGCCCGCGGCTCGGGAGAAGCTTCTGCAACCATTTTTTACAACAAAGGTGCATGGAACGGGTTTGGGTTTAGCGATCGTCGCACGTCGTGTTGCGGAATTTCACGGGCGTCTTGATTGGGAGAGTCCCTTGAGAGATGGGCGCGGAACCAGGTTTCGCGTCAGCTTGCCGAGCAGAAGCGATGAAGCAGCGAAGAAGGTCACGAGGCAAAGATGAAGACGATTTTAATCGTGGATGATGAACCGGCGGCGCGCTACGGATTACGGCGCGCGCTGGAATCGAAATACCGGATCGCTGAGGCCGATTCGGCGGAAGCCGCGCGCGAGGCATTGCCTCGAGAGCAACCGGATTTGCTGCTCCTGGACGTAGTGCTGCCGGGACAGAACGGGATCTCGTTTTTGCAATGGATACGGGAGCAGGGAAATGAAGTGCCGGTGCTGATGATTTCGGCGCTGGACACAGCGAAAACGGCCGTGGAAGCTCTGCAAGTGGGTGCCGCGGATTATCTGGTGAAGGGGTTCGAGCTGGAGGAATTGCGGCAGCGCGTGGCGAATTTGCTGAAGCTGGCGACGCTGGAGAAAGAAAACGACGCGTTGCGGCGGCGATTGACGGCTGAGGGCCAGTTCGGACAGATGATCGGACGCACGGCAGAAATGCGGCGCGCTTTTGAAATGGCGGATCGAGTAGCGCCGACGGATTCGACGGTGCTAATTCTGGGCGAGAGCGGAACTGGGAAAGATCTCCTGGCTCAGGAAATTCATGCACGATCGCCGCGCGCGGGGAAGCCTTTCGTGGCCGTGAATTGCGCGGCGCTGCCGGAAACGTTGATCGAATCGGAACTGTTTGGTTATGAGCGCGGCGCCTTTACCGGTGCGGCGCAGCAAAAGAAGGGGAAATTCGAATTGGCGTCGAGCGGGACATTGTTTCTGGATGAGATTGGCGATATGAACCCGGTCACGCAGGCGAAGGTGTTGCGGGCGCTCGAGAGTCGCACGATCGAACGGCTTGGTGGGACGCAATCGATCTCGGTGGACGTGCGGGTGATCAGCGCGACGCATCGCAATCTAGCGGCGGAGATTCGCAACGGAAAATTCCGCGAGGATTTGTACTACCGGCTGCGCGTGGTCACCGTCGAGCTGCCGCCTTTGCGCGAACACAAAGAGGATATTTCGGTGCTTGCCGAGGCGTTTCTGCAAATGCACGGGTCACGACTCGGGCGAACCGCGCGACTGACTCGGGAAGCCTTGGCGGCAATCGAACGTTACGATTGGCCGGGAAACGTGCGCGAGCTGAAAAACGCGCTGGAGCGCAGCTTGGTCCTGTGCCGGGGTGACGAGATCGGCGTGCTGGATCTTCCGGAGGAAGTGGCAACGGGGCAGGCGATCACAAGTAGGACTTCGGAGAACGGAACCGACGTGGGCCTGGGTGAAAAAGACTTTCGCGAAGCGAAGCACAAATTTGAAGTCGCGTATTTGACGAAGCAATTGGTGAGTCATCGCTGGAATGTGTCGCGAACGGCGGCCACGATTGGCTTGCACCGGCAAAGCTTGCAGGAAAAATTGCGCGAGCTGGGGATTCGGAGGCCGGGGCGGGAGCCTGTAGAAGAGACGGATTCGTGATGGGTGACCTGTGACCGGTGAAGGAGTTCCCGGGCAATCCCACGTTGGCGGCTTCGTGCTGGCGGGCGGCGGAAGCACTCGTTTTGGGCGGGACAAGGCCCTTGCGCGGATTGGCGACGAGGCCCTGCTCGCGCGACTATGTTCAGTGATGCGCGGCGTGACACCTTCCGTGATGATCATCGGTTCACGCGAAAAATATGCGGCCTTCGGCGCTGATTGCGTTTCGGATCGCTGGCCCGGCGAGGGGCCCCTGGGCGGAATCATCACGGCGTTGCTCGCGACCTCAGAAATGGGCGGCGAATGGAACATCGTCATTGGCTGCGATATGCCGTTCCTGACGCGAGCGTGGCTGACATACATGATCCGACGAGCGCTGGCGAGTGAAGCTGAGGTTGTCGTACCAAGGTCAACTCATGGCTTGGAGCCGTTGTGTGCGTGCTGGCGAACCATTGCGTCGGTGAAATTGCAACGCGCGTTCGAAGGGGGCGTCCGTAAAGTGACCGAGGCCATGAAACATCTCTCGATGGAAGTTCTTGACGAGACTCACTGGAAACGATTTGATAGCGCTGATCGGCTTTTCTGGAACATGAACACACCCGGCGATTACGAAGAGGCGAAGCGAATTCTGGAAGCGGAGCGCGCGTGAGCGACATCCCGAAAGAAGGACTTTTGCTGCCTCTTGCCGATGAAAAAGCAGTTATCGGCCCACCCGTCGTCGAAAATAACCCGTTCTTTGAGTTTCGCGATGTCTGCAAAACTTTCGACGAACACGTCGTGCTGAACAATGTCAGCTTCACGGTGAAAAAGGGTCAGACGTGCGTGATCATGGGGCGCAGCGGCGTCGGCAAATCCGTTTCGCTGAAGCACATCATGGGATTTCTCAAGCCAGACTCCGGCCGCATTTTTATCGATGGGGAAGACGTCACCGATTTTAGCGAAAGAGAGTTCGCCGAAGTGCGGCGCAAGGTGACCATGGTATTCCAGTCGGGCGCGCTGTTCGATTCGCTGACGGTTGCTGACAACATTGCGTTTCCGCTGGAAGGGCAGCCGGGCCTAACACCCGAAGATATTGACGCGTATGTGAACAAGCTGGCGCACATGCTGGAAGTCGATGAGGTCCTGGACAAATTGCCTGGCGAGCTTTCCACGGGAATGCGCCGAGCCGTGGCGATCGCCAGAGCGTTGGCGCAGAATCCTGATGCAATCCTGTACGACGAGCCGACGACCATGGTCGATCCGATCATGGCGGCACACATGGGCGATCTGATCGCGCGTTTGAAGCAGGCGTTTCATAAAACGTCCATCGTCGTGACCCACGATACGCATCTGGCCAAGAAACTCGCGGACATGATCGTCTTCTTGCAAGACGGAAAATCCACGGTGTTCGAGTCCTGGGCCGAATTCGAAAATTCCAAAGATCCCTTCTTCCACAATTTCCGCATGCAGGACGAGCTGATCCCGGAACTGGACGTGACTCTGTGATCCAGCCCGATCCCGGGACGCCCGACGCGAAGAAACAACTGCGACGCGTGATGGGGTTCTGGGACGTCCTCTTATTCAATATTGCCACAGTGCTGGGGCCTCGCTGGGTGGCGGCCGCGGCGCACAATGGCACCTCGTCGATAAGTTTGTGGGTTCTGACCGCGACTTTGTTTTTCATCCCGTACGGGTTGGTCGTGAACGAGCTCTCTTCCCGTTTTCCCGTTGAAGGCGGTTTGTACGTGTGGACCAAGGAAGCGTTCGGCGATTTTCACGGCTTCGTAGCGGGCTGGACGTATTGGACCTACACGGTATTTTATTTTCCCTCGCTACTTCTGGCCAGCGCTGCTATGAGCGCGTACGTCGTCGGCCCGAGGGGCGACACGCTTTCGCAAGACCGAACCTTCCTGCTCCTGGTGTCCTTCGCACTCCTGATCGTCGCGGTAGGGATGAATATTATCGGCTTAAATATTGGAAAGTGGTTGCAGAACGCCGGCGGAGTCTCCACGTATTTGCCGTTGTTGATTTTGTGTGGCGTTGCCGGACTGGTGTGGATGAGGCACGGAAGCGTCACCCACTTCACCTGGGCGAATATGCAAGTGCATTGGAGCTGGGACACCGTGAATTTCTGGTCGCAGATTGCATTTGCGTTTACCGGACTCGAATTGGTATCGGCGATGAGCGAAGAAGTGCGGAACCCGCAACGCACATTGCCGCAAGCGGTCTTGGGCTCGGGTGTGTTGATCACCGCGATGTATATCGCAGGAACGGTTGCAGTGCTGACGCTGCTGCCCGCGGAAGACGTGGCGCCGACCAGCGGAGTGTTTCACGCGGTAACCGTCGGTTCGCGGGTCCTGGGCGTCGGATTTCTGGGGATTTTAGCGGCAATGCTGGTCTCGGTCGGAAACGCCGGCGGCGTTGGCAGCACTGTGGCGGGCATCGCGCGCGTGCCGTTCATCGTCGGCATCGATCGTTATTTGCCTGAAGCGTTCGGCAAGATTCATCCGAAGTGGCGCACGCCTTACGTTTCGATTCTCGTGCAGGCCGTGGTGTCAGGCGCAGTCCTCCTTCTCAGCCAGGTCAACGAAACCATGCGGGGCGCTTACCAGGTGTTGGTCGATATCACTATCATCATCTACTTCATTCCGTTCCTGTATATGTTCGCAGCGGTCATCAAGCTGGCGAAACTGCCGGACCGCCTGGCAAATTCAAAAGCGGTGCTCATTCCTGGCGGCAAATTCGGGGTCTGGATGGCTGCTGGTGTCGGATTTGTGGTTGTGCTGGCGGCGATTGTAATTTCGGCAGTGCCACCCGGCGATTCTGCGAACAAGTTTTTGTTTGAAGTGAAATTATTCGTTGGGGCGTTTGGAGCCACGCTGTTGGGATTGATTTTGTATTGGCGAGGGGCTCGCGCAAAAAGATCACACGCGGCGAGCTAGGATAGGCGGCGTGGAGAATCGCCCTCGGAGCCGCTTAGAAGCCCTGTTCGCGAAGTTGTGCAAGTGTTCGCGACGAAGGAGATTCGAACGCGGCTTCGCGCGCTTCCAGATGGCGTTCGATATACTTTCCCAGGATGTCGCCTTCCAGGTTTACGGCATCGCCCGGTTTTCGATCGCGCAAATTGGTGTGTTCGTAGGTATAGGGTATGACGGCTATTTCCGCGATGGAACGGCTCCAGCGCGCGACCGTCAGACTGACGCCATCGATGGTAATCGACCCTTTCGGCACAATGTAACGCGAAAACTCTTCCGGCACCCGCACACCGTACCACCAACTATCGCCTTCGGGTCGCAGGTGCGCGACCCGGCCGATTCCATCCACGTGGCCGAGAACGAAGTGCCCGCCAAATTCCTTTCCCGCGGTAAGCGGCTGCTCCAGATTGATGCGCGCGCCAACCCTCAAGCCAGCGTCGCCCGCTCCGAACGAAGTGCGGCGCGTAGTCTCTCCCGATAGATCGGCGGAAAACCGCTCGTTGTCGAGCGCAACCACCGTGAGACAGCATCCATTTACTGCGATGCTGTTCGAGACGGCCAGAGACGACGCTACATTCGGCGCATGAATCGTGACTCGGCCTCCATCGTCATGGATCGACAGAGATTCAATGGTGCCCGAGTGCTCGATGATTCCAGTGAACATGCGCGTTTTTGGCGGCTATTCCCCTCAAGCTCTAGAGCCGGAGATTTCCCCGTCCGCCGCCGCCCCATTTTGCGCAGAATTGCACCGCGTTGGCAAACCATACTCGGGGCGCCGCGAAAACCTGCGAGAAACCCTAAATCGCGCATTAGCATCGTACGCGGTGAGCATGTACTCGCGCACCCGAGCGGTTCTTCTAGCGCTGGATCGCATTATTGCCCGGTCTTCGTTGGCGATGGGCAACGAGGAAGGTGTGTTGCTGACCTTCCTCTTTCATGGCTTGTTTTCGGACACAAAGGAAGCGCACACCGGACCAGCCGACCCCCGAAGAATTACAGTCGAGATGTTTCGGCGGTTCCTGGATCACTTCCAGAAACACTCCTACACCTTTGTCTCTCCCAACGACATTTCGAGCGGGCTGGATCCTTCCGGCAAACACGTTCTTGTAACCTTTGACGACGGATACTACAGCAACACGAAGGCCCTGCCCTTGCTCGAGGCGTTCCGCGTCCCCGCAGTTCTTTTTGTGTCCACGCAGCATGTGATCCAAGGCAAGGCGTTCTGGTGGGATGCTCTGGAACGGAAAGCCCATTCGCGTGACATTCCGCGAAAACAGATCCAGCATATGGTCGAGAGGCTCAAGCGCCTCAAGACCTCGGAAGCGGAAGCGCAAGTGTGTGCGCAATTTGGCGCTGACGCGCTACGTCCGGTGAGCGATGTGGACCGGCCCTTTACGCCACTCGAGCTGCGAGATTTCGCCGCTCATTCGCTGATCTCGCTGGGAAACCACACGACCGACCACGCTATCTTGACGAACTATTCGCCGGCCGAGGTACGCGCGCAAATTCAAGAAGCTCAGAACGATCTTCAAAAATTGACGGGGAAAACGCCCACCATCATCGCGTATCCAAACGGCAACGAAACGCCCGCCATCGTGGATGCGGCACGCAGCGCTGGAATTCGTTTTGGTTTTGGCGTCTATCCCGGCCGCAACAGCCTTCCCTTAGAGGCAGGCTCGCAAGGCGCGATGACGCTAAAGCGCTTCACGCTGACCGGCGATTGTGCCATTGAAGCGCAATGCCGGGTGAGCCGTTCTTTATTTTCTCTGTATCGTGTTGGTCGCAGCGTAAAGAGGAAAGTGGATTCGGGCTTTTCCCCGCTGCAGCCCGCCTGAGGTTTCGACTCCCGGACATCCCGACGATTTCGCGCCGAAGAAACTTCTAGAATCCCGCGGCCCGCTCCGAAGACAACGATTTCAATTCCCAAGGCAGCGGCACCTTGCTCCCCCGGCTAGCGATATGCGTCACGTAAATAGCCTTCGATACAGAAGTCCGGGCCGAATTGTTGAACGCGCAACTTCTGGAGAGAGGCGCGAGAAACCGTCGGCATGTGCGCAAAGGGAACGCCCGTCTCGCCCGCGAATTGTGGCGCATAGAACAGCGTGACCTTGTCCACCAGACCTGCGCCGAGCGCGGCTCCGTTCAGCAAAGGGCCAGCCTCCAACAGGACGCTAAGAATTTCGCGCCGGCCAAGTTCGGTAAGAACCGCACGAAGATCGACCACGCCGCGCCACGTTGCGACTCGCACTATTTCGACTCCGGCATTTTGCAGCTTGCGTGCTTTAGGCGAATCGAGAGTCGCCGCCGTGAAAACGAGAAGGTCGTCATCCGCGGTCTTGACGATGCGTGCTTTGGGTGAAATGCGAAGCTTGGAGTCGAGGACCACGCGAATAAGCTGCTTGCGGCGCGCAAGGCCACTTCGATCCGTGAGTAGCGGTTCATCGGCCAGCACGGTGCCGATCCCTGTCAGTAGCCCATCGGATGCGTGACGCATGCGGTGAACCTCGGCTCGCGATTCTTCCGAGGTGATCCATTCGGTTCGTTCATGTTTTTTATGCTTCCCAAGCGCGAGCTTCCCGTCCAACGTTAACGCGGATTTCAGCGTGACGTAGGGCCTCTTCGTGCGAATCCAGCCGGCGAATGCTTCGTTCAGGCGCTGCGCTTCCTCTTCCAGCACTCCCGAAACAACTTCGATTCCCGCGGCCTCCAATCGCTCGAAGCCCCGCCCCGAAGTTGCGGGGTTCGGATCCTGCATCGCGGCGACGACTCGGCGTAAGCCCGCGGCTACAATCGCTTCCGAGCACGGCCCGGTCCGCCCGGTGTGATTGCAGGGCTCCAGGTTCACGTAGAGGGTCGCGCCACGCGCCTTCTCGCCCGCAGTTTTCAGCGCGACGATTTCTGCGTGATCGCGCCACTCATACTGATGAAATCCTTCACCGACGATTTCCCCGTCGCGCACGATCACGCAACCCACGGCGGGATTCGGGCTCGCCAGGCCAATGCCTTTGCGGGCCAAGGCCAGTGCGTGTTCCATAAAGCGAATGTCGTGTACGTTCACGAATTAGTCGAAGAGAGAATTGACGTAGGTTTCGGCGTCAAACGGCACCAGGTCATTGATCTGCTCGCCCGTTCCGACGAAGCGGATCGGCAGCCCGAGTTCGCGCGCGATCGCCACCACGATGCCGCCCTTCGCGGTGCCGTCCAGCTTCGTCAGGATGATGCCGGTCACGCGCACCGTGGAGGTAAATTCCCTGGCCTGCACGAGCCCGTTCTGGCCCGTGGTGGCATCCAGCACCAGCAGTACATCGTGTGGCGCCCCCGGGATCACTTTGGCGGCGGTGCGCTTCATTTTCTCGAGCTCGGCCATCAAGTTGGATTTCGTGTGCAAGCGACCCGCCGTGTCCACAATCAATGCGTCGGTGCCGCGCGCCTTCGCCGCCGCTACAGCGTCGTAAACCACGGCCGCCGGATCGGCCCCAGACTTCTGTTTGATGACCTCGATGCCGTTGCGCTGCGCCCAAATCTCCAACTGTTCGACCGCAGCGGCGCGAAACGTATCGGCCGCGCACAGCATGACGCTCAGTCCATCCTTGCGCAAGCGATTGGCGAGCTTTCCGATGCTGGTCGTCTTTCCGGCGCCATTCACGCCCACGATAAAGATCACGCGCGGCCCTTTGCCGTTCGGCGATGTTCCCGCGCCACCCAACGGGCCACTCGCGGCGGCTCCAGAAGTGGCCGAAGCTGCCAAGATTCGCACGATATGTGACTTGATCTCTCGCTTCAGCTGGCTCGCATCGGCCAGCGCGTTGCGGTCCATTTTTTCGCGCACCGCATCGAGAATTTCGCGCGTTGTGCGCACACCCAAGTCCGCCGAAAGCAGGGCCGTTTCCAACTGCTTCAGCAACGCCGGATCGATCTTTCGCTCGCCCAGAAAGATCGTATCAACGGTCTCCGAAAGCGCCGCCTTGGTCTTGCTGACGGAGGCCTTCAGCTTCTCCAGAAGCGTAGGTTCCGGCTCATTTTTACCGAAAAGTGAAATCATAAGGTTGCCCGCAATGACCTGTGCGCAACACAAAATTGTAGCAGAAGCGGACAGGGGGCATCGGAAACGCGAGCGGCGACTCCTCACCGGCCGGGCGTTTGCGGCCAGTACCAAAACTGTCCGAAGGGACAGTAGTTGCTGGACCCTCGCTAAGATAGCCTCGAAAACAATTTCCAGGCCCCTATCGCTTAAAGAGATTCTTGCCGATCGGACCCTGTTGTCGTATCGCGCGGTTCCATTGGCCTCTCAATACCCATCCTTATGTGGTTTCTGGTAGTCGTCCCGTTCGCCGGAAAAATCGGAGGAGACGCAAATGACGGAACCAAAGCGTGCGGAATCCAATGGCCAGGAACCCGAGAATCCCGCCGCTGAAATACCCAAGAACGGTTCCACCCGCCGCGCGTTTTTAGGTCAGGTTGGCGGGGCGGCCGCTGCGACGCTCGCCGCAGGCGTGATGGCTTCCGCTCCGACAGCCGCGGCGGCAGCGCAAGAGCTCGGTCCATTTGAGTCCGGAAACAATACTCGGGGCCGCGCCCTTAGGTCTTTCAACAACCGCGTTAGCGCGGCGCAAGCGGAACTCAACGTTCGGATTCCGAACCAAGTGACTAACGGCGATGAAAATCGTTTCCCGAATCATATCGGCAACTATTCCAAAGGTCTCGTCCACAATGGCATCGGCGAAGTGGATTCCGCCTCTTACGCCAGCCTCCTCAGGGCCGTGAACAACGGAGATCCACGGCTATTCGAGCAAATTCAGCTCGGCGGAAGGGTTCCCTTGATCGACCCTCAAGCTGGCCTGGCCTTCGATCTGGAAGGGACCGATTCCCACCAACTGGCGATTGGCACGCCTCCGTCCGTCGCAAGTCGCGACATCGCCGACGCCGCGGTCGAAAACTACTGGATGGCGTTGTGCCGCGATGTGAACTTCACGCAATACGGAAGCGAGCCGCTCACCACCGCGGCGATCGCCGAATTGAACTCCCTGGCGGCATTCCATGGCCCGAAACCCGTCACTCCGCAGAACCTGTTCCGTGGCTTCACCGCCGGCGATGTCCTCGGCCCTTACGTTTCGCAATTTCTGCTATTGCCGTTCAACTACGGTGCGGTGCCCGTCACCCAGCTTCTCACCACGTATGGGCCCGGCGTCGATTACATGACGGATCAATCCTCATGGCTGGCGGTGCAGAACGGCCAAGTTCCTTTCGGTTCCAATCAAATCGATCCCAATCCCCAGCACATGCGCAATGGCCGAGGCCTTTCGGCCTACGTTCACGTTGACGTCTTATTTGAAGCCTACTTCAACGCCTGCCTGGTTCTCGTCGACCAGGGCGCTCCACTCGACCCGAACAACCCTTATGTGAATTCGCGCACGCAAACTGGCTTCGGCACGTTCGGCGCGCCGCACCTCAAAGCGCTCGTGGCCGAAGTCTCCCAGCGCGCGCTCAAAGCCGTGTGGTACATGAAATGGTTCGTCCACCGCCACCTGCGCCCCGAGGCATTCGGCGGCTTGGTGCATATGAACAAGACGAAGCAGGCAAATTACCCGCTGCATCTCGACGTTCTGAATTCCCAGGCGGTGGCGCAAGTCTTCGCCAGACACAACGCCTACTTTATGCCGCATGCCTTTCCCGAGGGCTGCCCGCAGCATCCGTCGTACGGGCAAGGCCACGCCACCGTCGCCGGGGCGTGCGCCACGATCGTAAAGGCGTGGTTCGATGACACGGCTGCCTTGAGTTCTGTGCCAGGCATCACCATCTCGCAGGCCAGCGAGGATGGCTTCTCCTTGGTTCCTTATGGCGGAACTGACCGCGACCAACTGACCATCGGCGGCGAAATGAACAAGCTCGCCGCCAACATCGGCATGGGTCGCGCTCACGCAGCCGTTCATTGGCGCTACGACTACGCGGATTCGCTACCCCTTGGCGAGGCCGTCGCGATTTCCATGCTCAGGGATATGGCGCAGTGCTGGAACGAATCGTTTGAAGGCTTCTCATTTACGAAGTTCGACGGTACGCGAATTACAGGCGTAGGTGGAAATTCCTGATCCATAGTCTTCCTGAATTCGGGGTACAGCGTCCCGATTTGGCCATGAGGAACGAACGACGCGAAGGGCACTCTAGACTTGAACTTCGACCGCGCTCAGGCGCAACTTCCCGTTGGTAACGGCGGCGTCGAGCGCATTCACTACGACCGTATCGAATTTCGAACCCGATAGCGCCTTGATCTTGCCAAGCGCGTAATCCAGGTCCATCGCCGATTGATACGGCCGATTGGTAGTCATGGCATCCAACGTGTCGGCTACGCCGATGATCCGGGCCATCATCGGGATCTGTGGTCCGTTCAAGCCATACGGGTAACCTCGCCCATCCATGTGCTCGTGGTGCAGTTCGATTCCCGGCAGCATATCTTTCAGCTGCGAAACCGGACGCATGATATTTGCGCCCTTCACGGTGTGCTGCTTCATCAGCGTGAATTCTTCCGGCGTCAGCGCTCCCGGCTTCTTCAGGACGCGATCTTCCACGCCGATCTTGCCGACGTCGTGCAGCAGCGCGGAGATGCGCAGGGTGTCGAGTTCCTGATCGGACAGACCCAATTCCTGCGCAATGATCGTCGAGTATTTCGCTACACGGCCGGAATGACCCCGCGTATACGGATCCTTTTCGTCGATCGCCGCGGCGAGCATCCGAATCGACCCGATAAAGAGTTCGCGATTTTCCTCGGCCGCTTCCTTCAGCCGTTCGATGTATTCTTCGATGTCGCCGGCCATCTTGTTGAAATTTTCAGCCAGCTCGCTGATTTCCGAAGCTCCGCGCACCGCCGATCGCTGGTGGAATTCGCCGCGGCTGATGGCGCGCGTGGAGGCCGCCAGGCCGCGAATCGGTCCGCTGATGCCCACGGCGAAAAAGTATCCGAGCAGGATCGCGGCCAAGATAACCACGGTAACGAACGCCAGCGCTTGCCTGTTCAGTTCGTTTACGCCCGCGTCCGCCCGAGCCTGTTTTAGGCTGCGCTGCGCAATGACCGCCCAATTCACTTCCGGGAACGTGCTGTACGTTCCGATCATCTCCACCTGGCGATTATTTTCCTTCTGTACAAACCGAATCGTGGCGGTAGTACGCAGCTCCTGCGGCAGCGTGAGAACCTGCTCCACGACTTTGGAGTAATCGGCTCTCACGTCTGTTCCCGGCACGAAGTTTTTCGAGTCTGGGTGCGCCACGATGTGCCCGAAGTGATCAATCACGAAAACGGTTCGGCCGCGCACGCTGGCGTTCTGCAACTGCTGCAGGATGGGGTCAAGGGATACGACCGCCGCGAGCATGCCCGTGAAGTTATCGTTGATATCCTTGAGCGGCACGGCGATGACGAAAGCGGGCCGGTTATCTGGCGCCAGCGCCAGGGGATCGCTGCGAAATTTCACCGATTGCATCGACGCCGCAAATGCCCGCTGCAGAGCCTTCGCCACAAACGGATCCAGGTCCGCGCGATAATTTCCTTGCGATGCGACCGTGCCTTTTCCGTTCTTGCCGACCGCCGTCAGATACAGAAACGTCTCCCGGTTGCTTTCGGCAAAGTTCTCCAACAAACGCGTGACCTTGGGCTCCGCGACGGGGTCTTCCACATTGTCACTCAAGCCCATGAGCGCCAGAATCTGCCGCTCGCTGACCAGTTGCTGCGTCAGATTCGCTTCAAACAGCTGAATTTCCCGCGCCAGGGAGCGCGTCAGATCGGCCTGCTGCACAAGCTCGGTGTCCACCAATTTTTCCTGGCTCAGCTGCAGCACCTGGCGGTGATACAAACCGATCGGCACCGCGCTGACCAGCAGCATCGCGCCCAGCACAAGCCACAGGATTCGCACGCGGCCCGCGCGAAGTCGATCCCACGAAGATGCGATTTTGACAGACATCGTCCTGCTACCAGTCTAGGGAAACCGCCGCAGAAGATCGCCCGTCCGTAAGTACAGGCGACGCGCATGTGCAACTGGACCGTTAGTACCACGGACAGGCTCGCTGGCAGCCGCTGGCACAGCGGCTGAATCGCGGCGAATCAGGAAGATTGCAACTTTGCTGGAAGAGGCCCAATGACGAAGAGGGCATCGCTGCGATGGCGCACAGAGGACGTCTACTCTTTCCGCTGCGGCCTCTCCATGATCGCGCGAATGGCTTCCCGCGGAGATTCTCCGTGATGCAGGATCGCTTCCACCTGCGCCGTTAGGGGCAGTTCAACATTATTTTCCCCGGCCAACGCCAACAACGCCGCCGCCGTGCCGACGCCCTCGGCGACCATGCGCATCCCACCCAGGATCTCAGCCAGCGAACGACCCTTGCCCAGCTCGATTCCCACCTGGCGATTGCGGCTCAACGCCCCCGCACACGTCAGCACCAGATCGCCCAGCCCGGCCAGCCCGCTCAAAGTCTCTGGCCGCGCACCCAGCGCGCTCGATAAGCGCGACATTTCCGCAAGCCCTCGCGTGATCAAGGCTGCCACCGGGTTACTGCCCAGGCCGATCCCTTGGCATACGCCTGCGGCGATGGCGATTACGTTTTTCATCGCCCCGGCAAGCTCAACGCCGAGCACATCGTTGTTCGTATACAGCCGGAAATTCGGCGCCGCGAATTCCTCCTGCAACTCCGACGCGAGCGCCGCATCCTGGGACGCCAACACCACCGCGGTGGGCTCCCCGCGCGCTGCTTCCGCGGCGAATGATGGCCCGGAGAGAACCGCGATCCGTGGCTCGAGTGAAGAGGGAATCACCTCTGCCATGAGCTGGCTGGCACGCTTGTGCGTGGCCGGCTCCAGCCCTTTCGTGGCGCTGACCAGGATTACGCGCTGCGAAAAATAGTCCGCTGCCGCCGAGTAGACCGCCCGTGTGTGAGCCGATGGCACGACTCCCAGAACGATTTGAGCGTCAGCGAGCGCCACACCGATGTCGTGCGTGATACGGATTTGTTCTGGCAGCGCCATCCCCGGCAGGTACGCGCGATTCTCCCGTTCCCGGAGCATCGCCGACGCTAACGCGCCATCGTGCACCCATAGAGAAATCTCGTGGGGTCTTGCGCTTCGCGAAAGGATGATCGCCAGGGCCGTACCCCAACTTCCTCCACCCAGTATCGCGACGCGTGTCACTCGCCGTCCTTGTTTTTGCCGAAGGAAAACTTTGGCTCCCGGCCTTCCACCAATCGTTGAATGTTGGCGTCGTGCTTGTACACCACAAGCATGGCCGCCGCAAATGCGCCAAACGTAATCGCCGGCGGCGGCGCGTGGTGCGGCGCCCACAACAGGTAAATGAGTAGTGGCATCGCCGCGGCGGCCGATACGGAACCTAGAGACACGAAGCGCGAAAACAGCACAACAAGGATGAAGACGCCGATCGCGCCCAGCGCCGCGGGCCAACATAGCGCCAGGAACATTCCGGCGGCGGTCGCAACGCCCTTCCCGCCGCGGAAGCGCAACCATACCGGAAAGCAGTGACCAAGCAGCGCGGAAAGTCCCGCGACGGTCATCCACAGGGCGCTTTCGTTCGCAAACCGCGCTGCAAGCCACACCGCGGCGGCGCCTTTCACTCCGTCGAGCACCAGCGTGAAAATGCCGGGAAGCGGCCCGGCCACGCGCGCTACGTTCGTCGCGCCAATATTGCCACTGCCCGCTTTCCGCACGTCCACTACGCCGAACAGTTTCGCCAGCAGGATGCCAAATGGAATTGAGCCAATCAGATATGCCGCGACCGGAATCCACATCAAGCTCAGGGACACTTCACGCATGCGCCGTCATGCCTCCGCCGCAAATACGAACGATTGCAGCAAAGTGTACTCCGCTCCGGAAGCTTTCAGCTTGCTTTCGATCAAATGGAATTGCGTTGTGCGCAACCCGCCGAAATCGCGTGCGGAATCTCTCTCGACCACTCCGGCCATCGCCGCGGAAATCGCGGACGGGTCGCACCGCGCCAGCGTCAAGTGGGGAGTAAACGCGCGTTCTTCGGCGGAGATCCCAAGTTTCGCCAGGCTGGCATCAATATCTCGGGCAAGCGAACTCAGGTTCGGCGAAGCGGCAGTGCCCGCCCAGAGAACGCGGGGACGTTTGGCGTTTGGGAAGAAACCCAAACCGCGAAAGCGTAGGTCTACCGGTCCATTCGAGCAGAGCTTCGCTAGAGTGGCGCGAATCGGATCCAAAATGGCCGG
>Ga0185299_10000867_pt1 | contig 70319 bp, 66 predicted proteins | sample PaiPotPPA55metaG_FD_128002 | JGI IMG/M metagenome (GOLD analysis project Ga0185299, IMG submission 128002) | Iron sulfur acid spring bacterial and archeal communities from Banff, Canada, to study Microbial Dark Matter (Phase II) - Paint Pots PPA... ...
CGAACCCGACCGATGCCAAACGACCGCGTTCAACTTCGCCTCAGGCGACGGCTCGACGCCGCCTCAGGAAATCCCTGTGTAGAAAACAATCTTGACACCGGCGCGTGTCTCATAGATGACCCACTACCCTCTGTGGCGACACCTTGACTTCAAACGCTCAGGCGTATAGTTTGCTTGATGATGCTGTCGCTGAGACAAATCGTTATCGCAGTCCTCGCAGTCGTCCTTGCGGCCTATGCGTTTGACTGTTCGGCCATGATGACGCACGAACAGGCTGTCGAGTGCTGCCGGTCGATGGCTTGCTCGTCACAGGGTCATGCTAGCGAGGATTGCTGTAAGACGATGCCGGCCATGCATGCGCCGTTCGTACAGCCATCCTCGACTTCCAGCATCGCGTCGCCAGCAGTGCAACCAGCGGTTCTCGCAGTGGTCCCGCACGTTATTCGACCGGATTCATCCAGGGTTCGCATCTCGCCGAACAAACAAGCTCCTCCTGGTAACAGCGCTTCCGATTTGACACCGCTTCGGATTTAGTCACCTTCCAACTGATTTTTGGCACGGAGAGGTGCGCTTCGAGCGCACCGATTTCTCTATTGGAAGGCAGACCGTGAGACTACAAGCACTCGTATACGCCTTATCGCTGACCTTATTGTTGCTGTGCGCTTCGCCGGCCGGAGCGCAAGGCCCTGCGCCGGAAACTGCTCCGCCGCTTTTTCCGGGCGGGGCGCTCATCTCCTACAACTCGATTTTCACTACACGGGGCCTTATGCCCGAGTCGTCGGGAACGATTCCGGCGACGGCGCGGCCAACGTTTTCACACGAAGACGATTTCAATTTCACATGGGGCTTCCACCCGAATTTCGATTTGACGGTCCTTGTTCCAGTGGTGACCAACCATTTTGCAGTTCCCGGCGGGACAGTGCTGGCGGATGGAACCGGATTGGGCGACATGCTGCTGCTCGTGAAATATCGCTTCTACCGGCGCGATTCTCAGAGAGGAACGACGCAAGCGTCGGTGACCGGAGGGCCCAAGATACCAACTGGCCGAACAAACTTGGCGGACAACACGGGGAAGCTCTTGCCCGCAGGCGTGCAGCCGGGATCAGGTTCAACGGATTTCTTCATCGCGGCGAACTGGACCTACACCGGGTTGTTCAATCTTCGGCGACTGGTGGCGGACGAGGATTTTCATTCTGTGATTCGGTCAGAGGGAACGGGGAGGACCCGATTGGGCAGCGCGGTTGAATCGCGGTTCTGGCTTTCCTATCGCCCGTACGAATCGAAGGACGTAACCCGGGAATGGTTCATCGGTCCCGCACTCACCTGGCTGCACTCGCAGGACGACCGGATCGCGGGAGTGACGCAACACGGGAGCGGCGGCGACGTGCTGCTCGCGGGAATCACGACTTACGCGGGAGTTCGTCCGGGTATGCACGTTTGGGTGGGAGTGGATTGGGACGTTGCACATTCGACGGGCGCGACGTTCATGCCCGTGCGCCGCCACATCAGTTTCGGAATCACGCAACAGTTTCGGTTTCATGTTCTCGGGAAATGAAAAGGAGGAACGATGGATATACGAAAGCTTGTGCTGTTGATTCTCTTGGGGTCGACTCTTGCGCCCGCATCGCTTGCGCAGATCAAACATGTTGAAATGCGCGTCGAAGGCATGACCTGAAATTTTTGAGCTTACGGGGTGAAACAACACCTCGGACGCCAGTCTGGCGTTCAAAAAGCGGAAGTCAGCTTGATTGATGGGAGGGTTGATGTGACTCCGAAGGAAGACGGGCAGATTGATCCTTCTCAGCTACTAAAGGCGACGTATGACAGCGGCGTGACGGTGGCGGAGATGGATGTGACTGCGCGTGGACGGATCGTGAAAGACTCCTCAGGCGGCATTACCTTGCAATTCGAACCGACGCGATCTTTCGCGATTGCGCCGAATGAGGTGTCGAAAGGCCTTGAGCCGCTTGGTGGCTCCGAAACGATGGTTACCGTAAGAGGCGAGCTGTATAAAAAATCGGGAGGGAAGAAGAAAGCGGACACTTCAGCCCCGTTGAAGCTGCTGATTCTGGAAGTTCAGAAGAAGGAATAATGCTACGAAAATTTCTGTTACTGCTGAGCTTCGCTGCGGTCGGACTCACCGGATGCAATGCGCGTACGGCGAGTCCTCCTCAGCCAAAAGAAACTTCGCCCGCGGCAGGCGAGATCGGTTCACGGTTGCCGGATTTCTCCGTAAGGGATTTGCAAGGACACGAGATTTCGTCGGCTGAACTTCGCGGCAAGGTGGTGCTAATTGATTTTTGGGCTACCTGGTGCCAGCCGTGCAAGAAAGAGATGCCGGGCTACCAGAAGCTCCTCGACCAGTACGGCTCGCAGGGATTTGTCGTAATTGGATTCAAATTCGACACGATGACGGACGCGGAGGACCCCCTTCGGTTCACTCGCGGGATCGGGGTGCACTACCCGTTGGCCGTGGCGTCCGACGATTTGAAAATGAAGTTTGGCGGGATTGAGGGCTTGCCGACGACGATGCTATACGATCGCGGCGGTGTACTTCGGCAGAAGATCATCGGATTCGAATATACGAAGGCCGTCGAATCGGATTTGAAGTCCATATTCTAGTCCGCCTGCCAAGCGCCTGTGAGGATAGACTGGATACTGTGGCCCCGAATTTGAATCGACGGGAGGAACATCCGTTGCTCGACATTGTTGCATGGATCTCGCTGGGAATTGCGTTTGCCAGCGCCATCGTGATCGCCATCGATGAAATTGCGCACCCGCAGAATATGTGGGTGATGAACATCGTGTGGCCCGTGACGGCACTGTACTTCAGCGTATTCGCGGTGTGGGGTTATTTTCGCGTGGGGCGCCGCATGACGCGTGCAGCGATGGCGGGGGCCATGGGAGGTATGCATCGGGAGCACCATCCGGAAAAGCCGGCGGCGGCTGGCCGCGAGCCGACGTTCAGTCAAGTGGCAATTTCTGCGAGCCATTGCGGAGCGGGCTGCGCGATCGGCGACATCATTGCGGAGTTCGCTGTGTTCGCGCTGGGGCTGTCGATTCTGGGCGTTGGTCTTTATGCCAGCTACGTGGTGGACTTCGTTCTCGCGTGGATGTTTGGCATTGCGTTTCAATATTTCGCGATTAAGCCGACGAGACACCTGACAACAGGTCAGGCGCTGATTGCCGCCATAAAATCGGACACGCTTACCGTCACGTCATTCGAGATCGGCATGTTCTCCTGGATGGCGCTGGCGTTTTTTGTTTTCTTTTCGCATTCCCATATGAAGCCGACCGAAGCCAGTTATTGGTTCATGATGCAGATTGCGATGGTCTGCGGATTTATAACCTCGCTGCCGGTGAATCGCTGGTTGCTGAAAACGGGAATCAAGGAAGCGATGGGATGAGCGCGTTTCTTCAGGGGGCTGAAACATTCCCTCAGCGGCTAAAGCCACACTGATTCTGCACCAGTTCCGGCACGGCTCCCCTTCGCAGCTCAGGGTAAAAAGCCGTGCCCTGACGTAAAACCATCGATCTCACCAAGCGGGGTGAGCCTGCGGTGTGTACTCTTTTCGTCAACGGTGGCGGGGCGTTCCATTGACCGGGGCTTGGGTAACTCGTAAGATTTCTGGGATATCTGAGCAGAGGGGTACCCAGCCCAGAGTTGAGACCTCGACCGGAAGTGCCGATAGAAGTCGTGTGACGCAAGTATCGTGTGACCAAACTTTGACCAAATATAAAGATACGATGCGGCGAAACCTGGCAACTCGGAGCTTGACCGCGGCGGGACTGCTGGTTCTTCCACTTGCCCTGTCGCTGGCCTTGTCACTGGGATTCGCCGGATGCAATGACTCGTCGAAGAAGCAGGTAAAGGTGCGGCCACCGGCGGCGACGCCCACGGTTCAGCCGGCAGCTCCGGAGTTCGTTCGCGAATCGCTGCCCGTCAATCGCCGGTTGCCTGATTATACTGCGTTACGGTCCCCGGTGCGGCCCGCGATCGACATTCTGGTTGATAAGGTGGAAGCGGCCTACAACACCGGGCAGAAGTATTTGAAAGCCGGAGATCCTGAGAAAGCGCGCGCGGAGTTCGACCGGGCGGTGGATTTGATCCAGGCGAGCGGTTTCCAGGTGCAATCCGACCCCAGGCTTTCCAAGTTGGTCGACGAAATTGGGGACGCGACGCAGGTTTACGAGCAGCAACAAGCTCAGAACAATGCCGAAGAGGAAGACGAAAATCCGGGCATTCCGGCTCCGATTGAGGAGATTGCCGACCTAACGCTTCCGCCGGGCGATCCGCGCCTCTACACGAAAGCCGAGCAGGAAATGATCGCGGTGCCGCACGATCTGCCCCTCACTGTGAACGAGTCGGTGCTGCAGTACTTGAGCTATTTCAGCACCTCGCGCGGCCGGGCGATCGTGGAACACGGGCTCGAGCGGGCCGGCCGATACAACGAAATGATCCGGCGGACGCTGAAAGCGGAGGGCGTTCCGCAGGATCTGATCTACCTGGCACAGGCGGAGAGCTCGTTCTTGCCGCAAGCGGTTTCGCGGTCGGGCGCGCGGGGAATCTGGCAGTTCATGCCCTACCGCGGCAGGGAGTATGGCCTGGAGCGCACCTACTGGATTGACGAACGCAGCGACCCCGAAAAAGCGACGCATGCAGCCGCGCAGCACATGAAGGACTTGTATGCCATGTTCGGCGACTGGTACCTGGTGTTGGCAGCGTACAACTCAGGGCCGGGAAACGTGACGAAGGCCGTTGAACGGACTGGCTACGCAGATTTCTGGGAATTGCAGAAGCGCCACGCCCTGCCGAAGGAGACGCAGAACTACGTGCCGATTATTATTGCTTTGGCGCTGGTGGCCAAAGACCCGGTGCTCTACGGCGTGCAGGTGGTGCCGGAAAAGCCCCCGGCAGTGGAGGCGGTGAAGCCGGGACATCCGGTGGATCTACACCTGGTGGCAGACGCAACCGGAGCAGACCTCGAAGACTTGCGCCTGCTGAATCCTTCGCTGCTGCGCAGCGTGACGCCGAACGATTCGCAATTCATTTTGAATTTGCCGAAGGGCACCGGGCAGAAATTCGAAGACAATATCCAGCGGGTGCCGATCGAGAAGTGGACGAGTTGGCGGCTGCACTCGGTCGAGTCCGGCGAGACTTTGGCGGAAGTGGCGCGGCACTACCGTGTGACGGTGCCGGCCATCGAGAACGCAAATCACCTTGAGGCGCACGCGACTCTGCCTGCGGGTTTTCTGTTGAATGTGCCGACCGCACCGCCGGTTGTGAAACTCGTCCATTACCGCGTGCAGAAAGGCGACACGCTCGAAGGAATTGCCGAGCGGTTTGACGTGACCGTGGCGGAACTGAAGCGCTGGAACCACATCAGCGGCGCGAAGGCTCCGCGCGGCGCGCGTCTGCGAATCTATGCGGGAGGCGAGCCGGTGGCTTCCCACGCGAAGTCGAAATCGGCGCAAAATGGACCGGCCGAGGGCAGCGCGGGCACGGGCCACTCGGCGGCTGTCCACAACGTCTCGAGCGCGCATTCGGAAAAGAGCGAGGCTGTGCAGCATCGGGTGAAGAAGGGCGAGACTCTGTATTCAATCGCGCGGGCATACGGCATTACAGTAACCGCCTTGCGGAACTCAAATCCTTTTCTGGCGGAACGGCCACTGGAAGCAGGAGACGTCCTCACGATCCAGCGATAATGCCTTGGCTGAGCACCAGATTTTGTCCTACCCGTTCGTAATCAAGTTACTTATTTTCTTATAGATACGCGCTCTCCCGGCATGACGAAAAGTTCATCTTGTGAATTCCTCAAGAACAGGCAATATTTTCGGTTGCTCCTTGACAAAGTTCCGAGACTCCGTTTATATGCGCGAAGGAGTCTAAAGCTGTCCGGCAATCCTGAGAGGCATCCACGGAGGTTCCATGTTCTATTCGAAGTCGCATGACGAGGAAGACGACGAGCTGCCCAGATTCGAAGAGGAAGAAGAAGAGGCCGAGCGGCCCTTGGGCGGTACGGTCGAGGTAGAAGAGATTACGATCGAGGAAGAGCCGGACGAGGAGGAAGGCGAGCCGACTCCGGCGGCTGCGCCCCGCTCGGCGCCCGCACGGCCATCGAAGCCTGCGAAGAGGGCCAAGAAGGCTTCGGCTCGGAAAAAGTCGAAGGCCAAGAAGACAGGCAAGAAACCCAAAAGGGCGGCGAAGAAAAAGAAAGCAGCGAAGCGCAAGCGGCGCTAGGCGCGCTTTCTTAGTCCCGAAGCGATTGTAAAGGGGACTGCGTTACGCGCGGGTGCGGGTGCAGTCCTTTTCTTTTTCAGATTGGTCTTCATTAATTCCGTCAACGACTTCTTCTTCGCTCGGCTCGACTGGTTGCTGTTTCTGCGAACTCGTCTGCACATGCTCCCCGATTTGATATGTTCCACTTGCGGTAAACACACATTGATAGCTAGCATGTGCGATTGATGGCGCTTGCCCTGGAGCAGATTCGGCGCATGCGGGGAGGAGCGCAGGCGCACTTGATGCGTTGCGCGCCCGTAAGTTCTGGCGCCGCTGGAAATTCCCCGCTGCCCGCCAGCTCAGGTGCGGGATCGGGGGTTCGCAAACGCGAAGACAGCGACTATTACGTCGTCAAGTTTCAGAACAACCCACAGGGACCAAGAATCCTGGCGAACGAATTGCTGGCAACACGGTTGGCGGCGAGGATTGGATTGCCTACGCCGCCGGCGGCCGTGGTCGAGGTGCGCGAAGAGCTGATCGCGCACACGGACGATCTGGTGATGCAACTTGGGCGCGGGCGCGCACCCTGCCAGGCCGGATTACAGTTCGGGTCGCGTTACCCGGGCTCTCCGGTCGAAACTGTGGTGTACGACTTCCTTCCCGACGAACAGCTGCGCGAGTCCGAAAACCTGGGCGATTTCTGGGGCATGCTGGTATTCGACAAGTGGACCTGCAACACAAACGGCCGGCAGGCGATTTTTTTCCGCGCAGCGTCCGATTCGCGCTACCGGGCGCTGATGATCGACAACGGTTTCTGTTTCAATGCGGGAGAATGGAATTTTCCGGACGCGCCGTTGCGGGGAATTTATGCGAGGCACGGGGTGTACGAAGGGGTGCGCGGGATGGAAGCGTTCGAGCCGTGGATCTCGCGGCTGGAAGAGCGGATCGATGAAGCGGCGGTGGAGGAAGCAGCGAGCGAAATTCCACCCGTCTGGTACGACGACAAAGCCGATGTGCTCGAGAGGTTGCTCGAGCAGCTCTTGCGCAGGCGGAAGCTTGTGCCGGAGCTGATCGTCGCCGCCAAGAAATCGTCCGCGCAACCGTTTCCGAATTGGAAGTGACGGACTCGACGCATTAGGAGAATCGGGCCGAAATGGCGGGCGGTGGCCGAAAAGAGCTAACGGATGAACTGGGGGAAACGGAACATGGGTGAAAGAACAGATACGTTTGCGGGAGTAGCTGAACCATGAACGACGAGCGGAAGATGTTCACGTATCGAATCCTGCGTCATGTGCCGAATCTCATTCGCGACGAGTGGGTGAATATCGGCGTGCTGCTCGAGGACGACGGAAGCGGGCAGCGCGCGATCAAGCTAATCGAGGAAGACTCCGAATTCGCACGCCTGCGACGGCTAAATCCCGCGATGGACGATTCGTTGCTGCGGGGGCTGGCGGGAGCATTCGACGCTGAGCTTCGCAAACCCAACGAGGCTGTGGCGGCGTATCTTGAGAAACTCGATCAGACGCTCTCGAATGCCGTGCAGTTCAGCCCGGTGAAAGCCGTTCTCGCAGACGATTTCGAGGCCGAGCTCGACCGGCTCTATCAGGACCATGTGGCGCCGCCGGCCCGGGCGCGGGGCGGGATTATCGAGAGTACCCGTGGGTGGATCAAGTCGCGGCTCAACGACGTGTTCCGCAGAAGGCGGGTGCCGGAGCTCACGCGCGGTGTTCGCGTCGAAGAGTTCACGCAGCCGGGCGATCCTTTGCGCTTGGACTACGGCTACAGGAACGGCGTGCAAGGGTACATTCAGGCCGTAGCGCTCGGCCGCGACACAGCGCAGGCGAAGGTGCTCGCGTACACTGCCGAGCGGATTCGCGCGCGCATTCCCCATGCCGAGTTCACTGCGATCACGGAGATCGAGCCCGCGCCCGAAAACGCGCGGCACCAGTTCATGGCGAAGCTCTTCGACGAACAGCGGATCGCAATTGTGCCCCTCAACCGCGTGGAAAGATTTGCGGAGGAATTGCGCGTCCGATTGCAATAGCGGCGCGGGCTATTGATCGAGCCTCGGGTCAGTCGTGGCCGAGTGGCCGCGACGGGACCTAAGCTACGACCGCGGCGGAGTGGCCGCAACGGGACCTGAGCTACGACCCAGGAGCATTTAGCAAGCGGCCGATAGGCGAACAACCCGGGAGATTTCTTAAGCGGGCGACACGCAGACGCCCTGGGAGCATTTCGCAGGCGGCCGATACGCGAACAACCCAGGAGGATTTCGTAACCGGGCGACACGCGTTACGTACCCCACCTTATTTCGGAATCGAACCCCAAGGCGGAAGTTTCCGCCGGCCTAGTAGCGCTTCCGCCGCCCACGCGCCGAGATAGACAGAAAGGGCCACGCCGTGTCCGGCATAAGCGCCGAGGACGACCGCATTTTTACTTTGCGGATGCGGCATAAAGACGGGGCGCCAATTCTCGCGGAAAAGAATAGGGCCGCCCCACTTGCGCGTGATCGCGATTTCGTAAAGTGCGGGATGAAGGTTATGAATCCGCCTCTCGATGGACTCGAACAGAACCTTCGCCTGCCCTTTGGTGATGTCGATGTGTTCCAGATCGCGGGAGTCGTCCGCGTCCACGAGCCCGGCTCCGAAGATCACGCTTCCGTCGCGGCGGCAGCGGCCCCACAGATACGGCAGATCGACCGTGTAAAAGGGGTTCCCGCCGGCAAGGCCGATGGATTCGAGCCGCTCTTCATTCAGGGGCTCGGTCAAAATCGCGAGCGTGAGCTTCGGCTCTGCTCGGCCGGCGAGGGCGGTGAGTTCGAGGGCGAGCGCATTTGTGGCAAACAAGATTTTCCCAGCGGAGCATCGAGCGCCTCCCGCGTGAACGATTGGGCGGCGTTCCCATTCGATCTTCGTGACCGGGTGGCTTTCGATGATTAGGGCGCCGCGCTCGTCTGCGGCTCGCGCGAGCCCCGCCACCAGCTTCCCGGGATCAAGCGTTCCGCCCGGGACTTTTTTTTCCACCCGAAGCGTTCCGAAATCGTTCCACTGAATCGGCGAATGCGCGTTGCCCTTGCTGCGTCCAATTTCAAAGGCGCCGGGCAAGACGAGATCGCAATCGATGTCCAGCTCGGCGAGAATGCGCTCGAGACCGGCTAGAACATTTCCGAGACCGGGAAGATCTCCCGCGGCGGATTCCGCAAGCGCCATCCCGCCGGTGCGGCCGCTCGCTCCCGCGCCGATGCGATCCGCCTCGAATACGGCAACGGATTTTTTCGGAGCGAGATGGCGCAGCCAGGAAGCCGCGGCCAGACCCGTGAAACCGGCGCCCACGATCGCGAAGTCAATCGATTGAGGAAGGGGTCTGCCGCGAACGATGAAGTCGATATGCCAGGGCGGCGCGCCCCACTGTGGATGCGGATTCGAATGAGAAGCGGGCGGAAGCCCGGAATGTGATTTTGCGGTAGGCATGGATGCCGCGCCCAGGTACCGGCGCTTAGAAGTGCCGATGTTCCTCTCGACACTTCTCAGATGCCAAAGCGGTGGCAGAATCTCGAAACTACAGAATCGACTCGGTCCAGTTCTCGAGCGTGTGCTTCACCTTGCCCATGAACTGGTGCGCGACCGCGCCATCCACGACGCGGTGGTCGTAGGAGAGCGTGAGATAGACCATCGAGCGGATCGCGATCGCGTCGTCGACAACCACAGGGCGCTTCTCGATGGTGCCGAGACCGAGGATTGCGACGTTGGGCTGGTTGATGACGGGCAGGCCGAACAGGCCGCCGAAGACGCCGGGATTCGTGATCGAAAAAGTGCTTTCCGCCACCTCTTCGGGCTTGAGCTTTTTCGTACGGGCGCGTTCGGCAAGGTCGTTCAGCGCGCGAGCAATACCCAGGAAATTTTTCTCTTCGGCGTTCTTGATCACCGGAACGATCAGGCCCCAGTCGAGGGCGACGGCGATGCCGATGTTGCATTCCTTATGCAGGACGATGTTCGTGCCGTCGACAGAGGAATTCACCGTGGGAAACGCGCGCAGACCTTCGACGGCGGCGCGCACGAAAAACGGCATGAAGGTGAGTTTCGTGCCGCTCGACTGCTCGAACTTGTCCTTCATTTTCGACCGAAGGGCAGCGATTCCGGAGACGTTCACTTCATCCACCGAGTACACATGTGGAGAAACGCGCTTCGAGAGCACCATGTGCTCGGCGATGCGCTGCCGCATGACGGACATGGGCTGAACTTCGTACTGGCCGAAGTACATTTTTTCGCGCGGCACGGCCGTCTCGAGAACGGCTGATGCGGCAGCGCCTCCGGCGGCTGGCGGCGGAGCCGAGGCCGCACGCGCGGGGGCTGTGGCCGCACCCGACGAGGTGCGCGAAGCACTACCGCCTTCGATGGCGGCGCGAATATCGTGCTTGCTTATGCGGCCGCCGGCGCCCGTACCGGGAATCTGCGCGAGATCCACATTGTTTTCGCGCGCGATACGGCGGACGAGCGGAGAGCTGCGAATTTTTTCGCCGCTGGGCCGTTGCGGCGGTGCCGATGAACTAGCCGCGGGCGATGGAGCTGCGGCGCGGGGCGCGGTGGAAGCGGGCGACGGAGCGGGTTTCGGAGGAGCCTCGGACTTTGGTGGCGCAGAGGCTTGCGCCGGGGCTTCTGCCTTTGCAGGGGCAGGCGCAGGAGCCGAAGCAGCGGTAGAAGTCCCTGCAGAGGCACCATCGGCGTCGATTACTGCAACTACGGTCTGAATCGGCACCGTCTGCCCTTCGTTGACCTTGATCTCCTTCAGGACGCCGGCCGATGGCGACGGGATCTCGGCATCGACCTTGTCCGTCGAGATCTCGAAGAGCGGCTCGTCACGCTCGATCTTGTCGCCAGGCTTTTTCAGCCACTTTGTGATCGTCCCTTCGAAAATGCTCTCGCCCATTTGCGGCATGATGACATCAGCCATGGCACTCTCCGTGGTCAAACTTTTCGAATCACCATTTTCCCATCAGTGTTCTGCCGATCAGTATTTTGCCAAGTCGCGCGCGGCAGCGGCAACTTTTTCCGCGTTGGGCAGAAAGCGCTCTTCGAGCGGCGGCGAATAGGGAGTGGGCGTATCGAGCGCGGTGACGCGCGCAATCGGCCCGTCCAAATCTTCAAAGGCGCCCTCGCAGACGAGCGCCGCGATTTCTCCAGCAATCCCGCCCGTGCGCGTGTCTTCGTGGACGACTAAGAGCTTATTCGTTTTTTTCACCGACGCGAGAATCGCATCGCGATCGAGCGGCAGCAGCGTCCGCAGATCGATCACCTCGGCGTCGATCCCTTCCTTCGCGAGCGTTTCGGCGGCTTCGAGTGACGTGTACACCATTGCCGCATAGCTGAGGATGGTAAGGTCCTTGCCTTCGCGCCGCACCACGGCTTTGCCGATCGGAACCGTGTATTCTTCGACTGGAATTTCTTCCTTGATCCGGCGATACAGATATTTGTGTTCGAAGAAGAGCACCGGATTGTTATCGCGCACCGCGGATTTCAGGAGGCCCTTCGCGTCGTAGGCGGTCGAAGGGTAGATAATTTTCAGGCCGGGAGTGTGCATGAAATACATTTCCGGATTCGCGGAATGAAACGGGCCGCCGTGCACGCCGCCGCCCGATGGCCCTCTCAACACCATCGGCACGGGCGCGCCCCAACGATAGTGGGACTTGGCGACGAAGTTCGTTACTTGATTGAAGCAGCAAGCGATGAAATCGATGAACTGCATCTCGACGATAGGCCGGAGGCCGAGATAGCCCATGCCGCAGGCCGCGCCCACGATAGCGGTCTCGCTTATGGGCGCGTCGATCACGCGCTCCGGACCGAAACGAGCGAGCAATCCTTCGGTGACTTTAAAGGCGCCGCCGTAAACGCCGATATCTTCGCCGAACGCGACGACGGCGGGATCGCGGTCCATCTCCTCGAAGATGGCCTGGCGGATTCCTTCGAGCATGGTGATCGCGCCCATTAGCGCCGTCCTCGCTTGCCGCGGCGATGCTTTTCTTTTTCCGCGCGCTCCTCGCGGAAAGCTCGATCTTTCGGTCCGCGGCCAAACGGAACGCGCAACGCAACGACCGCCTCTACCGAAATTTTTTCTTCGGCGGGCGTTTTCGCGGCCGGCTTGGCGAACGTCTTCTGGGGGGCTTTGGGAGCGAGTTTTGCCGGAGCAGGCGGCGTGCCGTTGCCTCGTCCCGGCTGCGATTGCTTCACTTCCGCGGCCGCTTTCATTTCCGCGGCAGCATCTGGATCGAGCGAACCAAAGGACTTCACCTCCCAGACGGCATCGACGCTGCAATTTGGCGGCGTCAATTCCTTCTTTGAACGCTGCCAATCGGCTTCAATCGTGTGGCAGCCGTCACAATAGACGCCCTGTTCGGCGAGCTCCGGCGGCGGAAGGGGCGATTCCTCTGCGAATTTCTGATCTTCGTCCAATTCGCGCTCGATGCGCGCATCGATCTCGGATTTTGTCTTCGCATCCCAAATTTTATTTTCGGTGAGGAATTTTTCGTAAAGCGCGATCGGATCGCGCGCCTTCCAATATTCGAACATGTCCTTGGGCACGTATTCGGCGGGATCGTGCTGCGCGTGGCCTTTCATACGGTGTGTCTTGACTTCGATCAGGACGGGGCCACGGCCTGCGCGGCACTGGTCGACTGCTTCCTTCGTCGTCGTATAGACGGCAACCACATCATTGCCGTCGGTGATTTTGCTCGTAATCCCATACGCCACGGCGCGATCGGCAAGGTTCTTGATGGGTACCTGGCGCGCGACGGGAGTCGAATAGGCCCACTGATTATTCTCGACGACAAGCACGAAAGGCGCGCGCTGCGACGCGGCCAAATTGAGGCCTTCATGAAACGCGCCGGTGGACGAGCCGCCGTCGCCGATCCATGTGAGCGCGACAATATTTTGGCCGAGGTAGCGGCCGGCCATCGCGACGCCGGTCATGACCGGAATCAGATCTCCGAGCATCGAAATTGGCGAGACAGTATGGTGGACCTTCAGGTCGCCGAAATGGCTGGTGCCGTCTTTGCCGAGCGTCGGCGAAGTGTATTTCGCCATGTGCTGCGTGAAGATATCGCGCGGCTTGAATCCTTTGACCAGTAGCGCGCCGATATTGCGGATCATCGGAGCCAGCCAGTCTTTCGGCTCGAGCGCGTAGGCCGTTCCGACCGAAACGGCTTCTTGCCCGAGGCTGGAATAAAGTCCACCGACGATCTTATTTTGCCGGAAGAGCCGGACCATGCGGTCTTCGAGCTGTCGGTTGAGCTGCATGTAGTAGTAGAGGTCGAGATACTGGCCGCGCGTTAGTTTTGCGGTTGCGACTGCTTTTTCTTTCTCCGAGTTTGCGACGTGCATTCGGTGATCTCCACTTATGCCTATAAAGCAGCCAAAAGAATTTCAGACCGCTGCGGCGGCGGGTTCCGCTACCACGCGACGGCACCTACCGAGAGTTGCGACAAGCTCCTCGCGCGATACCGACTTAAGGCTATACCCAAAAACATCCGCAAAATGCGCCCTGAGCCGCGCTTTCGCTTCGGCGGTTTCGACGGCGCGGCCGAGGATGCGCTCGAGGGATGTGGAGCGCGCGTCCTGGATTCCGCACGGAACGATCAAGTCAAAATAACGCAAGTCGGTCGAGACATTGTACGCGAAGCCGTGGGAAGTGACCCAACGGCTTAGGCGGACGCCGAGCGCCGCAAGCTTCTCTTCCGCCGCCACTGGACCGTTCGATGAACGGACCCAGATCCCGTGTTTGCCGTCGACGCGACGCGCGCGGATTTCATAATCGGCGGTCGCGCGAATCATCGTTTCTTCGAGTTGCTCGACGTACCAGCGAATATCGCGGCGGTGGTCCGCTAAATCGAGGACCGGATACCCGACGATCTGTCCCGGGCCGTGATAGGTGATGTCGCCGCCGCGATCGGTCGCGTGAAATTCGACTTGCATCTGCGCGAGCAAGCGATCGCTGGCGCGCAGGTGTTCGCGCTTACCGTTGCGGCCGAGCGTGATCACGTGCGGATGCTCGCAGAAGAGCAAAATGTCGGGAATTGCGTTCGCTTTGCGTGCTTCGACGAGTTCGCGCTGCAATTCGCAGGCAGGCGCGCAGGGCAAGAGCCCCAAGTCCACGACCCAGCAGTTTTTCGTGACTGGCCTCACAAAATCCTTCGAAAATATTCCTCAGCACGTGGCGCTAGTAATTGATCGACAGGCCGCGAACGGCGTTGAAGGCGTCGCCCATCGCTTCCCACACGGTCGGGTGAGCATGAATCGTTGCTGCCATATCATCGAGCGTCGCTTCAAGGCCGAGCGCGGCTACCGGCTCGGCAATAATTTCCGTCGCGAGGGGACCGATCGCGTGAACCCCGAGAATTTCGCCGTATTTCGCTTCGGCGACTACTTTGATGAAACCCTCGTGCTGGCCGAGAATGGTCGCTTTGCTGTTGGCTAGAAATGGGAATTTGCCGATCTTCACGTCGAAACCGGCTTCGCGGGCCTGCTTCTCCGTGTAACCGATCGATCCGATCTGCGGCTCGCAGTATGTAGCGTTCGGGCAGCGCTTGCGATCGAATGGCAGCACATCTTTGCCCGCCATGCGGCCGACGGCAATGATGCCCTCCATCGAAGCTGCGTGCGCAAGCTGGGGCTGCCCCGCGACGATATCGCCGATTGCGTAGAGCTTCGGCTCGGCGGTCTCAAGAAATGCATTCGTTTCGATGAAACCACGGTCGACTTTGGCTTTCGTTTTTTCGAGGCCGATATTTTCGGTGAGCGGACGCCGGCCAACGGCGATGAGGACTTTTTCGGCGCTAATCGTCTGCGATTTCCCCGCTTTGTCTTTGTAAGTGACCGTCCCGCCCTTGGCGTCCTTTTTCACGGATTCGACTTTGGCTTCGAGCTCGATGCGCACGCCTTTTTTTTTGAGTATTTTTTCGAGCTCGGCGGAAATTTCCTCGTCCTCGAGCGGCACCACGCGCGGCAGGGCTTCAAGTAGCGTCACATCCGTCCCGAATGTTTTGAAGATAGAAGCGAATTCCACTCCGACCGCGCCGCAGCCCACGACGATCATCGACTTGGGAATTTCCTGAAGGCCCAGAATTTCGCGATTCGTGAGAACTACCTTGCCATCGATTTCAACGCCGGGAAGCGAACGTGCCTCGGAACCGGTGGCGACCATCGTGTAGGTTGTTTCGATTTCAGACGTCTTGCCGTCCTTCTCGACAGAGACGCGGCCGGGACCGGCGATTCGTCCCCAGCCCGTGATGGACTCGACTTTGTTCTTTTTGAAAAGCGCGCTAATCCCGCCAGCATGCTTCTTTACAATTTTGTCTTTGCGCGCCAGGATCGCCGGCCAATTGACTCTTACGTCTTTCACTTCGAAGCCGAACTCTTCGGCGCGCTTGAAGTGGTCGTAAAGATCCGCATGGTGGAGAAACACTTTCGTGGGGATGCAACCGACGTGCAGGCACGTACCGCCGAGAAATGGGTCCTTCTCGACGACGACGGTCTTCAGTCCCCACTGTGCGGCGCGAATCGCAGCGACGTAGCCGCCCGGGCCGCTCCCGATGATCGCGAGATCATATTTAGCCAAACTGGCTCTCCCCTTCGGTTGGTATTTCCGCCGGAACTAATAGATGCCTGGAAGGGTGGTTACGACTGCGACTCTTCCAAGTGCGCAGACTAAAGAGTTTAGCAGCCGCGTCCGGCCGCCGCAACTCGCAGCGGGGAGCATTCGCCCGATGCTGCGGGTTAGCTATCGAATCAGAGGTGGGCGCGTCTGACTCTCCTAGGCCATTCTCCAGGAAACAGTTGAAAAGAACGCAATCCACGTCGGCACCCGGTCTTCGCACGGTCTTTATCGCAGCGGAGAAAGGGCTTCCGGCAGGAACGGACTTCGCGATACTGTTGCTGAGTTGCATTGATATTGTTTAAGCGGACGAACAGGAGGATTTCAATATGGCCGAAGAATACGGCGCTGCCGATCCGCTTTCGCAGCCGGTTGCTCCGAATCCGGTTCCAACGAGACCGTCCACGCTTCACAATATCTTCATTGGCTCCAATGGGATTCGCGCCGGATGGCGTCTGCTGATTTTTGCGTGCGTAGTCGCAGCATTCGGCGGGGCAATTGGCTTTACAATCCGCCACACTCCAGCAATTCGCAACTGGCTCAACTCTCTGCCGAGAACCGAGTTCACCCCGGTGAGTGTGATTGCCTCCGAGGGCTTGCAGGTATTTACGCTCCTGCTCTGCGTCGGAATTATGGCTCTGATTGAGAAACGAACGTTTGCCGATTACTGGCTGCCTTTGTCGGAGGCCTTCGGCAAGCGTTTCTGGCAAGGGGTGCCCCTCGGCTTCGTCATGCTTTCATTGCTGCTGGCAATGATCGCCGCGCTGCACGGTCTTTCTTTAGACGGCATCGCGCTCGGAGGCGCTGCCGCACTAAAATATGGAGCGCTCTATTTCATCGGATTCATCTTGGTGGGAATGTTCGAAGAATTTTCGTTCCGCGGTTACTTGCAGTCAACGCTCGGATCTGGAATTGGCTTCTGGCCGGCCGCTCTCATACTTTCGTTCGTGTTCGGCGCGATCCACTTGGGCAATCCGGGAGAGGCCAAAATTGGCGCATTCATGGCCGGTAGCTTTGGACTCGTTGCCGCTTTTGCGCTGCGACGAACGGGAAATATCTGGTATCCAATTGGAATGCACGCGTCGTGGGATTGGGGTGAAACCTACTTTTATGGAACTCCCGACAGCGGCATTCTGGCACAGGGACATTTTCTCAATTCATCGTTCCATGGTCCAGATTGGCTGACAGGAGGAAGCGTGGGCCCCGAGGGCAGTCTGCTCGTATTTGTGGTGCTGATTATCTGGGCCCTGGCAATTCATTTCTTGTTTCCTGCCAAACCTACTTCTGCCGTACAAACCAAAACAGAAGTCGAGTTTCGTGACGCGCGTGCGGAATTCTGACTAACGCCGTCTCTGTTCCCCCGTTGGTGCCAAATTTGCATCTTGTTTTGCACCTATAGCATCAAACTGTCCGCTCTCGGGTAGGTGCCTTAATTGACAACGCGAGGGCATGCCGGTAAACTTGCCGGCTTTGGGTGAGGCATTGGACCTCACAATGGGACCGACCAATGGACAAGAAGCGACTCGACTACTACAAGAAAAAGCTACTGACGCGACGCGAGGAACTCGTGCGCGGCATCGCTCGCACCGAACAGGAAGGCCGCGAAGCAGACGAAGATCCTACGGTGGATCTCGCGGACAAGGCTGCGAACTCCTATACGAAGGAATTCCTGTTCGGCCAGACGCATAACGACCGCTCGCTGCTGCAATTGGTGGATGACGCGCTGGCCCGGATCAACAGGGACAACGGATTTGGCGAATGCGTCTCCTGCCATCAGGAACTTCAGCAAAAGCGTCTCGAAGCGGTACCGTGGACTCGCTACTGCATTACCTGCCAGGAAAAAATGGAGCAGGGGCAGCTCTAAGACCCGGTTTCATCCACTGCCTTCGCAGTTTCTGAAGCCCGGCCGCTCAAGACCAGAGCTATGGCCATTCGAAATCGCCTCTCGCGCGATTCTGCTTCCTTCTCGGCCTGAATCAGAGTAGTTTCTCGTTACCCCTTACAGCTAAAGAGCGGAATTGTGTCTTTTCGAGGCGCACTCGATGCCATTGTGTCTGTTCTCCTGCCGGCGCCGTGCCGGATTTGCGGAGTTGCTCTTACGAATGCGAGTCGAATTCCGATCTGCGCTTCATGCTTTGCCTCGATAGAGCCGATTAATGACCCGATGTGCCAATGCTGCGGACGGCCCTTCGAGATCGTGCCGCAGGCCCAGTCGGCGTCTGGACTTTGCCGGCTCTGCCGCTCGAATTTTTATGCTTTTGACCGCGCTCGAAGCTTCGCTCTGTACAACGACACGTTGGCGGGGGCGATCGTGCTTTTGAAGTACGAGGAGGTGACGAGGCTGGGGCGTTGGTTTGCCGAGCGGCTTGCCGACCTAATTCGAGGCGCGGGAGAGGAATTTCAAGCTGATGCAGTGGTGCCCGTTCCACTCCACCCCGATCGCCGGCGTGAGCGCGGCTATAACCAAGCGGAATTAATCGCGCGGCCCCTTGCGCGGCGCCTGGGACTGAAACTCGGGGCATACCTACTCGTGCGGACGAAGCCCCGGCCAGCGCAGCTAGTCCTTTCCCGCAGCGAGCACTGGAAATCCGTACGTGGCGCCTACGCCACGCGCCAAGGGGTGCGAGTTGACAAGCTGCGCATCTTGCTGGTAGATGATGTATTGACGACTGGCGCGACGCTGGATGCGTGCTCGCGAGTGCTGAAGAAGGCAGGAGCCGCAAAGGTCTATGGACTGACGGTGGCGCGAGTCGTTCCGGGTTCGTCGCTCACGGCCTCTAGGCAGCGAACAAAGTTGCAAAGCCCGTGAAACCAGCAGGGTGCGGTAAGCATCCTTAGTAACAGGGAAAATCGTCGAGCGACGCAAAGGCGGCGTAGATGGAAAACCGGCTAAAGAATGTTTTACGTCCCCGGCCTAATCTTGGCTTGGCCAAGACGGCCGCCGGTGTCGGCGCGCCTAATTCGCAGCTTCCCGCTACTAAGCGTCCGTCGTTGATGCAAGCTCCCGTACTCGTTCTGAATGCAACGTTCGAACCGATCAATGTGACGGCCGTTCGCCGTGCGCTGGTCCTCATGCTGAAGGGTGTCGCTCAGGCCGAAGAGACCAACCACGCCGAAGTGCACTCTACTTCGAAAGCGATTCAGGTGCCTTCGGTGATCCGGCTTCTCACCTATCGCCATATCCCGCAACAGAGCCGCGCGCTTTCGCGCAAGAATATTTTGCTGCGCGACCGAAATACCTGCCAGTTTTGCGGCAGCGCGTTCCCTGCCGCCGAACTGACGCTTGACCACGTGATGCCGCGCTCGCGCGGCGGGCGCTCGTCGTGGGAAAATCTAGTGGCGTGTTGTTACGCCTGCAACAACAATAAGGGCGACCGCACGCCCGAAGAAGCAGGCCTGAAGCTGCAGCGTCGCCCGCGTCCGTTCACGCTTCACACCTCTCGCCAGCTCATGCGGCTGATCGGCCATCGCGACGAGAAATGGCGCAAATATCTCTTCTATTGATTTTTGTCGCTGACGCTTTTTTCTGCAACCTTTTCCGAAGTATCGCCGTCTAATCTTACAAATCACTTCTAGGACACACCCCGGGAAGTGGCACCGGATCTAATCCGGACCGCTTCCCTTCTTTTTTGTCTATATGAGTTTTATTGACGGAAGACGACCTTGATTCCACGTCGCCAGCTTTCGTTCACTCCGATACGGCTGATTTGAATTTCGGGCGAGAGATATTTCAGGAGGATGTCCGTCGCCGAATGAAATCTCAGACCCGGGGCGACGAGCCATACGAGCGGAGGTTGCGGGTCCAGCTCGATTCCGCTGAAATATCCGAAGCGCTGAAAATCACCCTCGCGCTGGTGCCGGCGCACTCGGAGCCAGTAATCGACGGCCTGGATCGGCATTTGAATATCTTCCGAGGCTTTCAGTTCGATCACGACGAGTCGGCCGCGCCGTGTTACACCGAGCAGATCGAGGATTCCGCGATCTCCGGAGGCCAACGCGGGCACCTGTGAATAGAGAAATGCGGAATTGAGTTGCGCGTCTAACCGACTGGGATCTTCGAGCACCAGCGTCTCCAGCCATCGCTCGGGAGCTGCGCGATAAAGATAATTCTTTGTGTCCTCGGGGACCGAGCTGCGATTCATATTGAGCTGCCGGATGCTTCGTTCGAGCTCCGGCAGCTTCGTAGTCGTCAATTTTTCTCTGGCGTCCCCAATACCAAAAAGCAGGCCCTCTCGCGTCCAGCGCGCGAATTCCAGACCGCGAAAGCTGAATACAAGTTCACTCGTTCTTGCGGGAACGCGCGTTTCAATGGCTTCGGCGGTGCCCGGAATCATCGTACGGATTCTCGTCAATGAATCGCGGGCAGCCCCGAGTGTTGACTCCACGTCGCGCCGCGACACCAGGCAGCTCTCCAAGTTTCCCGCATCCGCTGTATCGATTTTTTTTATGCGTGAATCCGGCTCGTTGAATTCGTAAATCTCCGTACGAGCCGCGGATGAAAGGGCGAGGACGCGTTCGCGCAAGATTCGGCTGGAGCCGTCGGGCACAAACAGTCTCAGTCCTTCAACGGCGCATTTTTCGGAGTGACTTCGCGTCCAATCCAGCCAGAGAAGGCCGAACGCGAGCATCCCGTCAATGGCTGCAGCGCTCTCGGACGGCGACGCGGCCAGGAATGCCCACTCGCGAGTCTTATCGCGCATACGTCCACGCACGTACCTTCCCGAGAATGAGTGTTCGAGATCCGCTGCGGCTGAAAGCGATTCGGAGCGCGCGTCAGGAAACCGCTCCGCAAGGATACGGTCAAAGCGCGCGCGAAATTGCTCTCGCGTGATGCGGCCTGCCGGACGAGGTGAGTCGGTGCGCAGAAATTCGAGGCGGCCCGGCTTGGACCGGCCAAGCCGATGCACTTCGAGAACGATGCGGTCGCTCGCGCGTTCTTTAATGCGCAACACCCGTCGCGTCAGGTTCTTCTCGTCGGACCACAAGTGAACGAGCGGTTCTTTTCCGGCGTGCCGCATTTCGTATTGCAAGTCCGCGAGCCCGGCCAGCCACTGGCCGTCCTCGCGAACTTCAACCGCGCCCGAACGCACAAATTCGCTTAAAGCACGATCGAGTTCCGCCCAATCGTCCATCGAACCATCCAAGAGCCAGATTTTTTAGCTGTAAGGGGTTTGAGCTTCAGTCGCCCAGGATAAGGCCTGTCACTCGAATAGAAGGATACTGCTGATTCCATTCCGGGGGAACATGTTCCAGCGTTATTTGGAAGTCCCGCCGCTGTCCGCCGCCTAACGGCTGATCCTTCGGTCCGATGAGCGATTCGCTCTCACGCAAGATCACTTGATTGAATGGATCGTGGAATTCCAGCGTCACATCGAGAGCGCGGATCGTGCGCGCGCCGTCATTGGAAAGCGTTCCTGTGACGTAAGTGAATTCCTGGTTCAGAAAGTTATTGGCCTTCGCCATGTGGATATCGTTGAAATGAATGTGCTGGGCGTACGCCTGCTCGGTGGGTCCAAACGGCAGCTTCACCGCTGTATTCGCGCCATTCGGATGCGAGCCTCGCGATAGCAAAACCAGTCCGCCGAGCAGCAACAACACAACCACCGCTCCGGCCGCGAATGCGATCGGAAACTGCGTGCGCGGTTCTCGGTCGGGAATTTCTTCGGGCGACATCGAGGAAGCCCTCTTAGCGGCCAAATTGCAATCGAAGGATCAACGGCTCGGGTAGCCCCGCCGCTGCCATACGTTTCTGCACTGCTTCAATATCGTACGGAACGCGCCAGAATTCGACCACTTTGTTGTCAACGTCCGCAATTGCGAACGCGGCGCGCGTGTCTCCATCGCGCGGCTGGCCGATCGAACCTGGATTCAGCAGGTACGTCGTGTCCGGTTCAATCGTCAGCGGCGTGAATTTGTTTTCGCTCGCCGGCTTGAAATGCAGCACGCCCACTTTGTCGTCTTCATTCCGAAGCGTAAACCCGCCCTGGAGATGCGTGTGCCCGAAGAATGTGACGGGCGTGGCGGCGTCAATTAAGCCGTCGAGAGCCTGCGCCGGAGCAAATACATATTCGTCCTCGTCTCGAAACGCCCCGTGGACGATGGTAAAACCATCCACCGTTGCCGGACCCGTTGGGAGTTTTTCAAGGTATTCGCGAAGTTCCGGGCGCAATCGATCGCGCGTCCAGAGAGCAGCATTACGCGCCACAGGATTGAAATCCTCGGCATCGGCTAGCCCGCTTCCAGCTTTGTCGTGGTTGCCGCGGATAGTGATCGCGTCGAGTTCGCGGATACGGTCGATAACTTCATTTGGGTCGGGCCCATAGCCGACCACATCGCCCAGGCAGACCGCCTTGTCCCACTTGCCCTTGACGGCTGCGAGAGCGGTGTCAAGCGCTGTGATATTCGCGTGGATGTCGCTTAGGATCAGATAGCGCATTAACATGCCTTGGCGGGCAAGTTGCGGATTATAGTCGAACCCGTCCCAGGTTGCACGAATCTCGCTGCCGCACAACCTGCTGCAGCCAGCTTCAGCGAATCAGCATACAGTCGCCATAGCTATAAAAGCGATAGCCGGCGTCGACCGCGTGACGATACGCGGCGAGCGTATTTTCGAGCCCCGCGAATGCAGCCACAAGCGCGAGCAGGCTCGATTTCGGCAGATGGAAATTCGTGAGCAGTTGATCGACGACGCGGAACGGCTTGCCAGGAAATAAGAAAATGCTTGCTTCAAATTTACCCGCGCGAAGGAGCGTGTCGGTGCCGCCTGCTTTTCCAGCGGCGTCCTCGAGAGCACGGACGACCGTGGTCCCCACCGCGAGGATGGGACGTTGTTCTCGCTTCGCGCGTGCAATAGCGATGGCAGTAGCCTCGGGAATCTCATATGACTCAACGTGGATTTTATGCTCTTCGAGTGACTCGGCGCGAATCGGCTCGAACGTACCGAGCCCGACGTCCAGAGTAACTTCCGCGATTTCGACGCCGCGTTCGCGCACCGATTCCAGTATCGCCGGTGTGAAATGCAGTCCTGCAGTCGGCGCTGCCACCGCGCTTCCCTGCCGGGCGTAGACGGTCTGATAACGCTCGCGATCGAGTGGTTCATCCGCACGTTTGATGTACGGCGGCAGTGGAATGTGACCGAGACGGCTGAGCGTCTCGTGAAAACCATTTCTCGACTCGAACCGCAGCACACGCAGGCCGTAGTCGGCGCGCGCTTCCACGCGCGCCTGTAGTTCGCCTTCACCAAACACAATTCGCTCGCCGACTGGAATTTTGCGTCCCGGCCGCACGAGCGCCTCCCAGGTGTCTTGCGCGAGCTGACGAACCAGCAGCACTTCGATAGGCGATGTGAGAAATTCCGGGCGCGCCGGATTATTTGCGCCGGGCGGTTCGGCGCGCAGACCGGCACGATGGCCAAACAGACGCGCCGGAAGCACGCGAGCGTCATTTAAGACGATGAGTTCGTCGCCCTGCAGCAGCTTCGGCAGCTCGCGAAATTGACGGTCTTCCCACGCGCCAGTGGCCCGACCGAGCAAAAGCATTCGCGAAGCGTCGCGTTCGGCCAAGGGCCGCTGCGCTATACTTCCGGCCGGAAGTTCATAATCGAAATCGCCCAAATTCATTAGCGCGCCTTTGTGAGCATTGTAGCGAACTGAGTGGCGATTTGATTCGCCGAGGAATCGCCGCCGAGCGGAAAAAGGATCTTGTGGAAGAAGGTTCCGTCATTATCGGGCCGCGCGGGATCGAGCGTTTCCGCTCGGGGCACCTTTGGGTCTATCGAAGTGACGTGCGCAGCGCCAACGCTAAAGGCGGAGCCATCGTACGCCTTACCGACGACCGAGGGCGTTTCCAGGGCCGCGCGTTCTACAGCGACAAATCGCAAATCGCCATCCGGTTACTTACCCGTGAGGATGTGCCCATCGATCGCGCTTTCTTCACCGAACGCATTCGCTATGCTGCCGCCTATCGCAAAATCGTGGTTGAGAACACGGAGGCATTCCGTCTCGTGTATGGCGAAGCAGATCATTTGCCCTCCCTTGTTGTTGACCGCTACGGGGATTACCTGGCGGTGCAAACCCTGAGTCAATCGACGGACCGCCTGAAAGATCTTTTCCTGCAGATACTAATAGAACTTTTTTCTCCCAAAGGAATACTGGAACGTAACGATCCGAAAGTCCGGCTCCTCGAGGGGCTCGACCAACACGTAGGCGTCCTGCACGGCGAAATTCCCGGGGAAATTCTTGCAAAGGAAAATGGAATCACTTTCGTCTATGACTTGCGGAGAGGCCAAAAGACGGGCTCGTTCCTCGATCAGCGCGAGAACCATTTGGCCGCGCGACGCTACGCCAGCGGTGAAGTGCTTGATTGTTTCAGTTACCAGGGTGGATTCGCTCTTACGGTTGCCGGTGCATGCGAGCACGTCGAGGCTACCGACATGGCACCCGCAGCCATCGAAGCCGCCCGAAGGAACCAAAAACTCAACGACATCTCCAATGTCACTTTTCGCGAGGGAAACTCCTTCGATATCCTCAAGGAGTACGACGAGGTCGGCCGCCAATTTCAGATGATAATTCTCGATCCCCCGGCATTTGCGAAGAATCGCGACAGCGTTCCTGCGGCTGAGCGCGGCTATAAGGAAATCAACCTCCGTGCCCTGAAGCTCCTGAAGCCAGGCGGCCTGCTAGTTACTTGTTCCTGCTCCTATCACATCCCCGAGGCACTGTTTCTGCAGATCGTCGCTGATGCCGCTTTGGATGCGCGCCGAAGTGTGGTCGTGGCGGATAGGCGTACGCAGGCGCGAGACCATCCAATTCTGCTAACGATGCCAGAAACGCACTATTTGAAGTGCTTAATAGTAAGGGTATTGGAATGAGAGAGTTACAGTACTAAGGCAAACCTCTCGGCCACAAATACTTGACAATATAGCACTCATATTTTATTATCCAGCTGCGCTTAAATGAGCAGGAATTTCGATGGATATACGTTAGAGACAGCTCATGTAAAGGGTGGACTACAAGAACGGCGTGCTCACCGTGGAAATGCCGAAGTGAACGTAGCGAACGGCAAGAACTAAAATCGAGAACTGAAAATCGCAGGACCTGACGGGGGGCCGGGCAGTTCTGCTGGCCCCCTTTTTGTTGCTCCGCGAAAGTGAGAAGATTACGCAATGCCAAGATTTGACAAACTGACCGTAAAGGCCCAGGAAGCGATGCAAGCCGCGCAGGAGATGGCTGCACGCTTTGGTCAGCAGCAGATTCAGCCCCTTCACGTCCTTTGGGCACTGCTCGCACAGAGCGACGGCGTAGTTCCTCCGCTGCTCGAAAAGCTGGGCGTCTCGCCCACGCAACTTGCAAGTGAAGTCGAGAAACAGGTTGAGCGTCTGCCGAAGGTCTCGGGTGGATCCGAACAATATTTGAGCCCGGAGGCGAACAAGGTCTTGGAGCGCGCGTTTGAAGAAGCGCAGCGCCTGAAAGACGAATATGTTTCGACCGAGCACATTCTGCTAGGCATCGCCGCTGCGAAACGTGACTCCGCCGGTGAAATCCTCACGAAGCGTGGAGTTACGCACGAAGCAATCCTACAGGCCATGGCCGCAATTCGCGGCAGCCATCGCGTTACGTCGCAGAATCCGGAATCCACATATCGCGCGCTTGAACAATACGGACGCGATCTCACCGATCTCGCGCGCCGAGGCAAGCTCGATCCCGTCATTGGCCGCGATGAGGAGATTCGGCGCGTGATGCAGATCCTCGCGCGCCGCACGAAGAACAATCCTGTCCTCATCGGCGAGCCGGGCGTTGGTAAAACCGCCATCGTGGAAGGCCTTGCTCAGCGAATTGTTGCGGGCGATGTGCCCGAAGTACTCCGGCCGAAGCGCATCGTCACGCTTGATCTTTCGGCGCTGGTTGCCGGCGCAAAGTATCGCGGTGAATTTGAGGATCGGCTGAAGGCCGTTCTGAAGGAAGTCACGGAATCCGAAGGCCAGGTGATTTTATTCATCGACGAACTCCATACGCTCGTCGGAGCAGGCGCAGCTGAGGGCTCGATGGATGCTTCGAACATGCTGAAGCCGGCGCTTGCGCGCGGCGAACTGCGTGCCATCGGCGCTACAACTCTCAACGAGTACCGCAAGTACATCGAGAAAGATCCCGCGCTCGAACGCCGCTTCCAGCCTGTATTTGTCGGTGAACCCTCTGTCGAAGACACGATCGCGATTCTGCGCGGCCTGAAGGAACGTTACGAAGTGCACCACGGCGTGCGCATCAAGGACGCCGCAATCGTTGCGGCGGCAATGCTTTCGCAACGCTACATCACCGACCGGTTCCTGCCCGACAAAGCCATTGATCTCATCGACGAAGCAGCCGCCGGACTGCGCATGGAAATTGATTCGCTGCCGTCCGAAATCGACGAAATCGAGCGCCGCATCATGCAACTCGAAATCGAGCGCCAGGCATTGAAGAAAGAGTCCGATCCGCACTCGCGCGAACGCCTTGGCCAGATCGAAAAAGAGCTCAGCGGCTTGCGCGAGCAGTCCAATTCGCTCAAAGCTCATTGGCAAACGGAAAAAGACGCGATCGCAAGGATCCGCAAAATCAAAGAGCAGATCGACCAGCTCAAAACCGAAGAGCAACGGTACGAGCGCTCGGGCGATCTCGCTCGCGTGGCCGAAATTCGTTACGGCAAGCTTTCCGCCGCCGAAAAAGAATTGAAGGCCGCGCAGGATCGCCTCGCCGAATTGCAAAAAGATCATCCGATGTTAAAGGAAGAAGTCGGCGAGGAAGAGATCGCGAAAATCGTCAGCAAATGGACCGGTATTCCTGTGGGACGTCTCCTCGAAGGCGAAATCGAAAAGTTGATCCACATGGAGGAACGCCTCCGCCAGCGCGTGGTCGGCCAGGATGCTGCGCTCGCGACAGTCGCCAACGCGATTCGCCGCAGCCGTTCTGGTTTAAGCGATCCGAACCGCCCGATCGGCTCGTTTCTGTTCCTTGGCCCGACCGGCGTCGGCAAAACTGAACTCGCTCGAGCTCTCGCCGAATTTCTGTTCGATGATGAGCGCGCCACCATCCGCCTCGACATGTCCGAGTACATGGAGAAGCATTCAGTGGCGCGCATGATCGGAGCGCCTCCGGGTTACGTGGGTTATGAAGAGGGCGGCCAGCTCACCGAGCAGGTTCGCCGGCGCCCGTATTCCGTCGTGTTGCTCGATGAAATTGAAAAGGCTCATCCGGATGTGTTCAACGTCCTACTGCAGATTCTCGACGAAGGCCGGCTCACCGACGGGAAAGGCCGCACCGTCGATTTTCGCAACACGGTGATCATTATGACGTCGAACATCGGCTCGACTGCCATCTTCGAGCTCGCCGCGAAGGATCCGAAGAAAGCGCGCGAGCAAGCGATGGCGGCACTCCGCGAGCTTTTCCGTCCGGAGTTTTTGAACCGCATCGACGACATCGTGATGTTCCGGCCCCTCGGCAAAGACCAGATCGAGCACATCATCGACTTGCAGATGCGCAACGTGGTGAAGCTGCTGACGGAGCGAAAAATCACGTTGAAGTTGACGCCCGCGGCGAAGAGCCTGCTGTTCCGTGAAGGATTCGATCCGGCGTATGGCGCCCGCCCGATGAAGCGCGCGATTCAGCGGCTGATTCAAGATCCGCTGGCCCTTAAGCTTCTCGACGGCGAGGTGCGGCCGGGTGATACTGTGATTGTTGACGCCGATCCGCGAAGCGATGAAATGAAATTCGCAACGGAGACGGCTAAGGCGGGCGCTGCGTAGAATCGCGCCTGAAAATATCGAAAATGAAAACTCTAAAGACTGCATTTTTGCTCACGGCTCTTACACTATTGTTGCTTTTCCTTGGGGCGGCGTTTGGTGGCGAGCGCGGCATGACAATAGCGCTGATTTTCGCGGTTCTGATGAATGGCACCGCATATTTTTTCTCGGATAAGATCGCGCTGATGTCGAGCGGGGCCCGACCCATTAGCAAAGAACAAGCGCCCCGCCTCTATGAGGTGATGGAGCGTCTCGCCGCAAAATCGAACTTGCCGATGCCGAAGATGTACCTGATTCCTCAGCCCGCGCCCAACGCTTTCGCCACCGGCCGCAAGCCGAGCCATGCGTCCGTCGCCGTCACTCAGGGCTTGCTTGAATTGATGGACGACGAGGAACTCGAGGGTGTAATCGCTCACGAGCTATCGCACGTCCGCAACTACGACATCCTGACCTCGTCGATCGCCGCCACAATCGCAGGCGCAATCACATGGCTCGCTAGAATGGGCTTCTGGTTCGGCGGTGGGAATGATCGCGAGCGAAGCAGTGGCCTTACGGGCATTCTGATGCTGATCCTCGCGCCCTTGGCCGCGCTATTGCTGCAGCTGGGCATCTCGCGGCAACGCGAGTATCAGGCGGACGCCTCGGGCGCAAGAATGATCGGTCATCCCTACGGTTTAATCCGCGCGCTCGAAAAACTCGGCGCGTACAACAAGCGCATTCCTATGGACGTACCTCCGACAACCTCAGCCCTTATGATCGTCGCACCATTGTCAGCAGGACAGATTTTCTCAAGCCTATTCAGCACGCATCCGCCACTCGCGGATCGAATCGCCCAGCTTCGCGCTATGACTGTTACTCGGTAATCTCACTGGCGGTCCGGGCAGGTTAACGGCATTTTCCCCGAAATTCCGGCCGGCGAAGTGTGTGCGCCGTACCACGAAGAAATCTTTGAAATACGGTAAAAATTGCAGGCCCCGCTGGACTGCCCGTGAATATTCCCGTCGTCGTATAGCCATTAACCGTTTATCCATCAGATACTTGCGGCTGTCACGCCACTTTGATGCGATTGGCTTCCGTTTTGCTCTTTCCTGTCCTTGCAAGGGCCTTCACGGAGGAAAACAGTTATGAGTATCGATGATAAGCAAGAATATGTAGCGACCGAAGCTGCCGCCCCACGGTGGGTCGGCATCGTCGTAGTGGCGCTGGCTATCGTCTCGCTTGCAGCCTTAGGAGTTGGTTGGAGCGCGTCAACGCACTCCAAGGAGCTCGCGCAGAATTTTACTACCGCGCAGCAACAGGAAAAGCAGCAAGGAGAGGTGCTCAGTCAACGCCTGGCGAAGGCTGAGGACACGAATGCCCAGCTCCAGGGTGAGTTGAGCATCGTCACCGATAAGATGAAATTGACGCAGGGCGAGCTGACCAGGGCCCGTGCGCAAGCGAAGAAGATCAAGGAAGAAGACGCCAAGCAGCTTGCGGATCTCGAGAATAACGTGAACGGCCAACTCGCGACGAAGGCGGGCGTCGATGACGTGAACAAACTCGGCACGGACGTCAACGGCGTTAAGTCCGACCTCGAATCCACGAAGAACAGTTTGAACATGACCCGTGGCGAATTCGGCACGCTCATCGCGAAGAACCATGACGAAGTGGAAGAGCTGCGGCGTCTGGGCGAGCGCGATTATTATGAGTTCACGATCAACAAGAAGGATCAGCGCCAGAAAGTGGGCGACCTGATGGTCGAGCTCCGCGGCGTCAACCCTAAGAAGAACGTCTACACCATCGCGATGTACGTCGACGACTCTCGCTACGAGAAGAAGAACCGCTCAGTGAACGAGCCTATCTACTTCTTTACGCGGGGCACGCGGGCGCCGATGGAGTTGACAGTCAATCAGGTGGGCAAGGACAAGATCGCCGGGTATTTGAGCGTACCGAAGTCGGCTACGAGCACGCACGCTCAGGCATCTGGCAACTAACAGAGGACGAAAACGTGAGTCGTGCGCTGGCGGGGCGCGGCTCTGAACAAAAGGGCGTCCAATTGGACGCCCTTTTTGTTTTTCCCAGGAAATTAGCTCTGATTATCCGGCGCGTTTCAACGCGCGTGTCTTGCGGCTGAGGAACTTCTTAGCGAGGGCGGGAAGCTTATCGTGCGGAAGTTTGCCCTGCTCGTAGAGATGCATTTTGGCCTTAGCCGTCTTCCGGCGACGCCGCTGGCGTTTTTGCGCCACGTACCGCTTGTCATATGCCATTCAATTTCCTCCGAACTTGTGCGTTTCCATTTCTCTTGAGTTTTCGGGCATCTTGATTGTAGCGGAGAAGGAAAAGGATGCAAGGCTCGGCTGTGTTTTTCGCTCTGAGTTCGGGTAGCATGATCGAGCCATGGCCGCGACCGCCATTTACGCCAGCCGCATCCTCACACCGCACGAAGAAATTCTCGATAGCGTTATCGTCGTTGAAGACGCCAAAATCACCCAGATAGGGCATCGCGACGAGGTCCGCATCCCCGACGAAGCGGAGCACTTTGCAGCTGGCGACAAGATTGTCATTCCCGGCTTCGTGGATGTGCACATTCACGGTGCCGGCGGCCACGACGTGATGGAGGGCACGGCCGAGGCGATCGCAAAGGTCGCGTCCACGGTCGCGCGACGGGGCACCACATCCTTCGTCGCGACTACTGTGACCGCGCCTCCCGAAGAGACCTGCAAAAGCCTGCACGGCATCGCGCGTTACATTCGCAGCGCGCGAAATACCGATTCGCGATTTGCCGCCGAGGTCTTGGGAATCCACTTAGAGGGGCCTTTCATCAACCCGGCCCGCCGTGGAGTGCATCCGCTCAACGCGATCACGCTTCCCTCGAAAGAACTCTTCGAGGAATTTCTCGCCGCCGCGGACGGCTTTATTCGCATTGTCACGCTCGCGCCGGAGCTTCCCGGTGCGCTCGAATTGGTTGAGCGTGCCGCGGCCAACGGCATCGTTGCTTCGATGGGCCATACGGACGCGACCTACGAACAGGCGGTAGCAGCGATTGGACGCGGCGTATCGCACGCCGCTCATATCTTCAACGCAATGCGGCCGTTTTCGCATCGCGATACGGGTGTCATCGGCGCCGTGCTGACGAACCCGGCCGTGACGGCTGAACTCATCGCCGATGGTCACCACGTCGATTCACCCGCCGTCGAGATCCTATTGCGCGCGAAAGGCCTCGAAGGCGTGCTCCTGGTTAGCGACGGAACTGCTGCTACGGGCATGCGCAACGGAAATTACCGTCTCGGAAACTTTGAAGTGAGCGTCACCGATGGCATCGTCCGCAACTCGGAAGGAAAGCTTGCCGGCAGCACTCTTACTCTCGATCGCGCCTTGCAACATATCGCCGCGCTCGGCGTTCCGCTGCTGGACGCCGTGCGCATGGTCACCCTGCTGCCCGCCCGCCGCCTCGGCCTGGGCGGAAAAAAAGGCGTTATCGCAGTGGGTGCCGATGCGGACATCGTGGTCCTGAATCCTGATCTCCGGGTTGCCGGAGTGATGACTCGCGGCGCAGGCCTCTCCTGAGCCGCTTTACGTCAGGCGGCGCAGCTTTAGCTCTGCGATACGGTCGCTGCAAGACTGCCAATGCAACGACTCTATTTATTTAGCGGGATTTTCAGTTCTTCGGCGAGTAGATAAGGATTAAACGGGCTGCACGCGACATAATGCCCGTTAATTTCGAGCGTAGGGACCTTCCGAAGTCCATTGTTCGCGCGAATTACCAACTCTTCCGCGTCCGGCTTGTCGTCGATGTTGACTTCCTTGAACGCAATTCCGCGCTCACGCAAGAACTGCTTTGCGCGCCGGCAATCGCAGCACCAGGAAGTCGAATAAACTGTGATTTCAGCCATCTGTGTGTGTATCTTTCTTTCTACTATACAAATTAGATGCGGTTGGAAAAGCTACGATGCGATGTGCGCTACCAGTTATCTCCCTTAATATCTATCGCTTAGACGCAGCCTCGACGCGAACGAGCGCTCGCTGTAAAGCCGCCGAAGCGCTTTGCCAATCCGTCTCGGGCGCACCCGTGGCCTTCGCAAGCTCGCTCTGTGCGCGTTCGGCGGCGGTCCGCGCCCGCTGCACGTCAATCTCTTCGGCGCGCTCGGAAACCTCCGCCAGAACGATCACCCGGTCGGGCAGCACTTCCGCATAACCGTTCACCACGGTGAGCCGCCGAACTTCCGCGCCCTTCTGGTACGTCAGAATTCCGACGCCGAGTTCGGTAAGCAGCGGCGCGTGCCCCGGCAAAATGCCCAAGTAACCGTCTTTGCCCGGCATCTCGATCGACTCGACCTTCTCGTCAAGCACAAATCGCTCGGGCGTCACCACTTCGAGTTCGATTTTTTCCGGCAGCATCTTCGATGTAGTTGGGTAAACTTCGTCGCGGCTCTCCGACTAAGCAGTAGCCGCCATCTTTTCCGCTTTCTCGCGTACTTCCTCGATTCCGCCCACCATGTAGAATGCCTGCTCGGGAAGATCGTCGTGTTTCCCTTCGACGATTTCTTTGAAGCCGCGTACCGTGTCTTCGATTTTCACGTATTTCCCCGCCAGGCCCGTGAACTGTTCGGCCACAAACATCGGCTGCGACAGGAATTTTTCGATTTTCCGGGCCCGCGCCACCGTCTGCTTGTCATCGTCCGATAGTTCTTCGATTCCTAGAATCGCAATAATGTCCTGCAGTTCCCGGTATCGCTGAAGAACCGATTTCACCGCCCGCGCTACCGTGTAGTGCTCCTGTCCCACGGTACGCGGATCCAAAATACGCGAGAAGCTCGCCAGAGGATCGACCGCCGGGTAAATTCCGCGCTCGACGATTTGCCGGCTCAAGTTCGTCGTGGCATCCAGATGCGCAAACGTAGCAGCCGGCGCCGGATCAGTGTAGTCGTCAGCCGGCACATAAATGGCCTGTACGGACGTAATCGAACCGTGCTTCGTTGAAGTAATCCGCTCCTGCAGCTCGCCGATTTCGGTGTTGAGATTTGGTTGATACCCTACTGCGGACGGCATGCGCCCAAGCAGCGCTGACACCTCAGAGCCCGCCTGCACGAACCGGAAAATATTGTCGATAAATAGCAGCACGTCGAGATGTTCTTCGTCGCGGAAATATTCCGCCACCGTCAAACCAGTCAATCCAACGCGTAGACGTGCGCCAGGCGGCTCCGTCATCTGCCCGTAGATCAGCGCGCAACGCGATTTTTCCGAATTGCCCGGCACGACGACACCTGACTCCTGCATTTCGAGCCACAGGTCGTTACCTTCGCGCGTCCGTTCGCCCACTCCCGCAAAAACCGAAACGCCACCATGCTTCATCGCCACGTTATGAATCAATTCCTGAATCAGCACCGTCTTGCCGACGCCCGCGCCGCCAAAGAGCCCGATTTTTCCGCCCTTCAGGTATGGTTCGATCAGATCGACCACTTTGATTCCCGTCTCGAACATTTCGAGAGTCGTCGATTGATCCTCCAAACTTGGCGCAGGACGATGAATCGGATACCGTTTCTCAGCCTTTACGGGTCCAAGATTGTCAACCGGTTCGCCAAGCACATTCAGCACGCGCCCCAGCGTTGCGCGCCCCACCGGCACTGTAATCGGTTCGCCGAGATCTTCCGCTTTCATGCCGCGCACCATACCTTCGGTCGGCTTCATCGCGACGCACCGCACACGCCCTTCGCCGAGATGCTGCTCTACCTCAGCCACAATATCGAGAGGCTCCGGCACGTTATACCCTTCGCTCGTAATCCGCACCGCATTGTGGATCGCCGGTAGGTGGTGTTCCTGGAACAGCACGTCGACCACTGGACCGATCACTTCGACGACATGCCCGATTTTCGTTTCATCCTGTGCCATGTCTTTGTTCCCCTTATTCATTGGTCCGCGCTGATCTTTACGAAGTTGCCGAACTCGCGCCACTCACGATCTCAATTATTTCCTTCGTAATGGCCGCCTGCCGAATCTTGTTCATCTGCAAGGTCAGCTTGTCGATCAATTCCGAGGCATTCCTGGTGGCCGAATCCATTGCGGTCATGCGGGCGGCGTGCTCAGCTGCCGCCGACTCGAGCAAAATACGAAAAACCTCTGACTCCAAATACCGCGGCACAAGCCCGGCAAACAGTTCCGCCACCGGCTGCTCGTATATGTAATCCACCAGATTCGCTGCGCCGTCGGGAGACGGTTTCTTCGGCAACGATTCGCTCGCCGGATCATGGACAACGCCCGACTGCTCGCCCTTCTCCGATTTGCCTTCTTTCAACACCGCGGGATCGATCGGCAGCAGTTTTTCGACGCACAGCCTCTGAACCATTACGTTTTTGAACTCGTTGTAAATCGCATACACGGCGTCCACTTCATCGTTCGCGTACATCTCCGCCATCTTCGCCGCAATTTCCTTGGCCTTCGAAAATTCCACGGCGTTCGACACATTCAGATACTCGGCCGCAAATTTCCAGCCGCGCTTTCGCAGTGTGTCGCGCCCCTTCTTTCCCACCACCGCCACTTGTATTTTTGTCGATGAGTGCTCGCGGAAAAACTCCATGGCTCGGCGTAGTACGTTCGTGTTGAACGCTCCCGCCAAGCTGCGGTCCCCCGTAAGCACCACCACCAAAATCCGCTCTTCGGGTCGCCGCTCGAGCAGCGGGTGCGCCGGCGTTTCCATTCTCGCTGCCGCCGAACGCAGCACGCGCTTGATTTCCCGCGCGTACGGCCGCGCCGCAAACACGCCTTCCTGCGCCCGCCGCAGTTTTGCTGCCGCTACGAATTTCATCGCGCGCGTGATCTGCTGCGTGCTCTTCACCGAACGAATCCGCCGCCGATAATCGAGAAGTGTGGGCATCGAGCGTCGAAGGTTAGTGCACGGGCGCCTTTTCCGCAGGCATCGGAGCAGGGGTAGCTTCCGCAACGGCTGCCGCAGTCTTTCCAGCCGCAGCCTTATCCGCCTTCGCTTCTTCCATACTTGCTTTAAAAGCTTCCTTGAACGCGTCGAGCGCCTTCTTGATTTCATCGCGCAAGCCATCGTCGATGGCTTTTTTCTCGCGCAGCGTTTTCAGCACGTTCGGATAGTTCGTCTCGATGAAAGGATACAGCTCCTTCTCGAAACGCCGTACTTCAGCCACTTCAATGTCATCCAAATACCGATTCGAGGCGGCAAAAATAATCAACACCTGTTGCTCCACCGTCAGCGGCTGGTATTGATCCTGCTTTAAGACTTCCACCAGCCGTTGTCCGCGAGCGAGCTGTGCTTGCGTCGCTTTATCGAGCTGCTCGGTTCCGAACTGCGCGAACGCCGCCAGATCGCGATATTGCGCCATGTCCAGCCGCAAAGTTCCGGCCACTTGGCGCATCGCCTTGATCTGTGCGTTGCCGCCGACACGGCTCACGGAAATACCTGCGTTGATCGCGGGCCGGATTCCAGCGTTGAACAAGTCTGCTTCGAGATAAATCTGCCCGTCTGTAATTGAAATCACGTTCGTTGGAATATACGCCGATACGTCACCCGCCTGCGTCTCGATCACTGGCAGCGCCGTCAGCGACCCCGCGCCGAGCTGGTCGTTTAATTTTGCGGCCCGTTCGAGCAAGCGCGAGTGCAAAAAGAAAACGTCGCCCGGAAATGCCTCGCGCCCCGGCGGCCGTCGCAAGAGCAGCGAAATCTCGCGGTACGATTGCGCGTGCTTCGACAAATCGTCGTAGAAACAAACGGCGTGCCGCTTCGAATCGCGAAAATACTCTCCCATCGCGCAGGCCGCAAACGGCGCGATGTACTGCATCGTAGCCGGTTCCGTCGCGGATGCCGCCACCACGATCGTGTAATCCATCGCTCCGTTGTCCGTAAGCGTCTTGATCACCTGCGCGATCGTCGATCTCTTCTGCCCGATCGCGCAGTAGATACAAATCATGTCGCCGCCGCGCTGATTGATGATCGTATCCAAAATGATCGCAGTCTTCCCGGTTTGCCGGTCGCCGATAATCAACTCGCGCTGTCCGCGCCCGATGGGAATCATCGAGTCAATCGACTTGATACCCGTCTGAATCGGCTCGCGCACTGGCTGCCTGTCAACTACGCCGGGCGCCAGGCGTTCAAGCGGCAACCTCTGGTCCGTTTGAATTGGCCCTTTGTCATCGAGCGGATTACCCAGCGGGTCAACCACCCGCCCAACCAAAGCGTCTCCCACCGGAACGGACATAATCTTGTTCGTCCGCTTGACGATATCGCCTTCCTTGATTTGCGTGTAGTCGCCGAGCAGCACCACTCCCACCTGATCCTCTTCCAGGTTCAACGCGATCCCGGTCACGTCATGTGGAAACGCAAGCATCTCTCCGGCCATGCACTTCTCCAGGCCGTGAACCCGCGCGATTCCGTCGCCGACCGAAATCACCGATCCAATCTCATCCACCTCGACGGTCTGCTGATAGTTCTCAATCTGCTCGCGCAGTATCTTCGTGATCTCGTCCGCTTTGATATTCGCCATTACGGCTCCTATTCCATCTCGAGCTGCTCACGCAGCCGGTTCAACTGGTCGCGCACCGAACCGTCATAAATCGTCGAGCCAAGTCGCACGATTGCGCCGCCCAGCAGCGCGCTGTCTTCCTGAAACTGCGCTTCTATTTTTTTGCCCGTGCGCTGCTCCAGCACGGATGTCAATTCCTTCTTCTCTCCGGCGCTCAACTCACGCGCCGACGTCACTTCCGCCTCTACAATTCCCAGCCGCGCGTTCAGTTCCTCGCGAAACGCCTGCTGGATTTCCGGAAGCAGTTCCGTGCGGCGATGATCCACTAGGAGAAAAATAAAATTGCGTACCGCTGAATCGAGTTTCATCGCCACTGCCAGGTCTTCGATTACTCGTCGTTTCACCTCGGCATTGAGTGCCGGGCTTTCGAGCGCGTTTCGAAGATCGGCTACTGACGAGAACGTCTCAGCGAATGCATCGAGGTCGCGTCGCACCACATCTCCGATCTTTCGCTCGGCCGCGACGTCCGCGAGCGCCGCCGCGTATCGTTGGACTACGGCACTCAATTGACGCTCCTCTCAAGCTCGGCCACAAAAGTTTGAAATAGTCTCTGCTCGGCTGTCGGCGTCAACTCCTGCAGCAAAAGCGCCTCGGCCCGCCCCACCGCCATCCGCGCCGCCAGCGCCTTCAATTCCAACCGCGCCGCGCGCTCGGCCGCGGCGATCTCGGCCAGCGCGGCCTTTTCGATTTTCTTCGCTTCCTCGAGAGCCAGCGCGCGCAATCGCTGCGCTTCCCCTTCCATATCGCGCTTCGCTTCAGCGCGCATCTGCGTAATCTCGTTTGGCAGATTCGCGAGCTTCGCTTCCATTTCCTTCTTCTCTTTCTCCGCCGCTTCGCGCGCTCGCACGCCTTCGTCGATCTTTCTTGCGATTTCCTCGGCGTTTGCCCGGAAATATGGGCCGCCATGTTTGACTGCGAAATACGCAATCGCTCCAAACACAATCGCGAAATTCAGCCAGCGGAATGTCCAACCGATGGGAGTATCAGCCGGTGACGCATCGCCTTCCTGCGCCAGCACCGGCGCCGCTGCAAGAAAAAGAAACAGCGCAAGAAAACTTCCCTGCTGGAAAAGTCGCGTCATCGCGGCCAACCCCCTGGCGAAGGGGCGGGCGGCTCGAGAATCATGTGGGCAATTTCACCGGCCAGCGCTGGAATATTTCGTTCAATCTCCGCGCTCGCCGCCGCGATTTCCTCAGCAATCTTCTTTTTCCCCGCAGCCACATCCTCTTGCGCCCGGGAACGCATCGCTTTCAGGAGTCGCTGGCGCTCATCGAGAACCGCCTGTCGCGCCGCTTCTTGCTCGGCATAGATTTCGGCACGCACCTTTCGGAGCGCATCGTTGTACGCGTCGAGTTCCTTCTTCGCTTCCGCTTTGGCCCTCGCCGCTTCCTCTCGCGCTCCTTCGATGCGCTCCCTGCGTTCGTCCATCGCTTTTTGGATCGGCGTGAAAAACGCCCAGCGCATGAAGAAATAAAACAAGAAAACGATGATGACGGTGGGCACAGCTTGGAGAAACAACTCGCCGAGTTGACGAAGAATTTCCATTTCCGATTAGTCTCGTGCTGGGCGCCGCGCTCCGGGTCAGTCTGCCTTCTTGGCTATTCCGTTTCCCCAACGGAACACACTTCTAGGACTGCAAACAAAGCCCGTGATTATCGCATCCACTCCGCGCGCCCGTCAACTTGGGTAACTGGCGCTACGAGGCTTATCTCCGATAGAATAAGCCGGTTTGACGGTCCGGCGAACTGCTTCTTGTCTAGCATCGCGTCTCTCGGCCCGCAACTTTCAAGGAGAAACCGGATGCCATCATTTCCCGGAGTCGACTACCTCGACTTCGACTCGATCCTCAGTGACGAAGAAAAGCTCGCCCGCCAGACCGCGCGCCAATTCGTTGATGCCGAGATCATGCCCATCATCGAGCAGTACAACCGCGAAGGAAAGTTTCCCGTGCAGCTCGTCCCGCAAATGGCCGAGCTGGGGCTTTTCGGCGCGAACCTGAAGGGCTATGGGTGCGCGGGCATGTCCAACGTCGAATACGGACTCGTCACCCAGGAGCTCGAGCGCGGCGATTCCGGACTGCGCAGCTTCGTTTCGGTGCAATCGGCGCTCGTGATGTATCCGATTCACGCCTTTGGTTCCGACGCGCAGAAGGATAAATGGCTGCCCCTCTTGCAACAGGGCAAGGCCATCGGCTGCTTTGGACTCACCGAGCCTCAATTCGGATCGAACCCCGGCGGCATGCTCACGCGCGCGGTAAAAAAAGGCAACGAGTACACCCTCAACGGCGAAAAAATGTGGATCACCAGCGGCTCGCTTGCCGACGTCGCCGTGGTCTGGGCGAAATGTGAGGATGATGAAATCCGCGGCTTCCTCGTCGAAAAAGGCACGCCGGGATTCAAAGCCTGGGACGTCCACGGAAAATATTCGCTGCGCGCTTCGGTCACTTCAGGTCTTGCGATGAACGACTGCAAGATCCCGGCGACGAATCTACTCCCCGGCGTCGAAGGCCTGAAAGGACCGCTCTCGTGCCTCAATCAGGCGCGCTACGGAATCGGCTGGGGCGCGATCGGCGCGGCCATGGCCTGCTATGACTGCGCGCTTAACTACTCGAAGCAGCGCAAGCAGTTCGACAACAAGCCGATCGCATCGCACCAGCTCGTGCAGGAAAAACTCGTCTGGATGATCACGGAAATCACGAAGGCACAATTCCTCGCGTTGCAAGTGGGCCGCCTGAAAGATCAAGGCAAGGTCCATCCGTCGCACATCTCAATGCTCAAGATGAACAACGTCTGGATGGCGCTCGAAACCGCCCGCAAAGCTCGCTCGATCCTCGGAGCCAACGGCATCGTCGACGATTACCCCATCATGCGCCACATGAACAACCTCGAATCCGTGATCACCTACGAGGGCACGCACGACATCCACAAGCTGATCATCGGTGAACGCATCACCGGAATCTCGGCCTTCGTATGAGAATTCAATCGGTCCGAAATCACCTCACCATTGCGTCGAGCACCACGCTTAGTTATCGGCGCATGATTTTAGTGGCACAGGCACTCTTGCCTGTGCTCTTACTCGTTGCGGCAACCACCTCAAGCATCAAAGCAGCCCAAGATATCGCACACAAACCAAAAATCCGCGCCGTCACAGCATTCATCCGCCTGGATCGCGCCAAATATGAATCTCAAATCCAAGAAACCCTCAAATTCCTTCACGCGGCGAAGTCTGCCTTCGAAAAATCCGGCTACGAAGTCGAAACCATTCGCATCACCACGCAGCCGTTCCCCGAATACACGAAAGGCATGTCCACCTCCGACGCCCTCGCATTCTTCCGCGCCTACGACGCGCTCGCAGTGAAGGAAGGCTTCGACGCATCGATCGGCCCAGCCATGACGAAAGATTCCGACGACCCGCACAACGCCGAGTTGCTCGCGCAAGTGCTCGCCACAGCAAAGACGCTCGAAGGCAGCGTCAGCATCGCCGGAGAAGACGGCATCCACTGGAAATCGATTCGCGCCACCGCTGGCGTGATCCAATACCTCGCCACGCACACCACTCACAGCCAGGGTAATTTCAACTTCACCGCCGCAGCCCTCGTTCCACCGAACACGCCGTTTTACCCGGCATCATTCACTGGCGAAGAAAGGCATTTCGCGCTCGCGCTGCAATCCGCAAACGTCGTCGCGGACGTTTTCGCCTCCGTGCATTCTCCCGACGAAGCAGAAACGCGCCTCCGGGATTCGCTCGGTCATTACGCGCAGGAAATTGAGACGACAGCAAAGCAGGTTGCTCAACAAACAACCTGGTCGTACGGCGGCATCGATCTCTCGCCCGCACCGCTCAAAGAAATCTCCATCGGCGGCGCGATTGAAAAATTCTACGGCGCTCCCCTCGGTTCGAGTGGCACTCTCACCGTAGCCGCAATCATCACACGCGCCCTGAAAGAAGTTCCGGTCACTCACACCGGCTATTCCGGCCTCATGCTGCCGGTTCTCGAAGATTCCGTCATCGCGCAGCGCTGGAGCGAAGGCCGCCTCACGCTGGACTCACTGCTCTCCTATTCCGCCGTCTGTGGCACGGGCCTCGACACGATACCGCTCCCCGGCGATATCTCCGAAGAACAACTCATCCGCATCCTCGGCGACGTCGCCAGCCTCTCGGTGAAATGGCACAAGCCGCTTTCCGCGCGACTGCTTCCGATCGCCGGCAAGAAGGCCGGCGAGATGACGGAGCTCGACGACCCATTCCTCGTAAACTCCAAAATTCAGCCGTTGCCATAGTGATTCAGACCTATACAATCGTCGCCGTCTTTGGATATAAGATAGCCGCAACGGGACGCGCCCTCGCCCCGAGCTAGCCTAGAACTTCAGGAGCCGTAATGGAAAAAGAGCTCAGCCTAGAATTTCTGCGCGTCGTCGAACGCGCCGCCATCGCGTCCGCCCACACAATGGGCCTCGGCGATCGCCACAAATCCGATCAGATGGCCGTTGAAGCCATGCGCTCCGAAATGGACAGCGTCCACATGGACGGTACCGTCGTCATCGGCGAAGGCGAGCGCGATGAAGCTCCCATGCTTTTTATCGGGGAAAAGGTCGGCGCTGCGGTGCACGACAAGAGCCACAAGTATCCCGAAGTCGTCATCGCCGTCGATCCGCTCGAGGGCACGAACCTGTGCGCGACCGGCGAACCAAACGCCATCGTTGTCCTCGCCGCAAGCGAGCCGGGCGGCCTGCTGCACGCGCCCGATCTCTATATGGAAAAAATTATCGTCGGCCCCTCCTGTAAAGGAGCCGTCGAACTCGAGGCCCCCGTCGCCGATAATCTTCGTGCCGTCGCCAAGCGTCTCAACCGCAAGGTCGAAGACCTCGTCATCATCGTTCTCGACCGCCCGCGCCACGAAAAACTGATTGCCGATATCCGCGCCGCCGGCGCACGCATTCGGCTGATTTCCGACGGCGACCTCTCTGCCGGCATCAGCGCGGCCGTGATTGGCACAGGCGTCCATGCAGTAATGGGGACGGGTGGTGCCCCCGAGGGCGTTCTTACGGCCGCGGCATTGCGCTGTCTCAATGGCGAAATCCTGGCACGGTTGGTTGTTTCAAAACCGGAGCACCATGAGCGCATCGCGCAAATGGGAATCAAGGATGCAAAACGAATCTACAAAACCGACGAACTGGCGCCGGGCAAGAAAATCATTTTCGCCTGCACGGGAGTCACCGGCGGCGGCCTGTTGCGTGGCGTGCGCTTCTTCGGTGAAGGCACCCGGACGCATTCGCTCATCCTCACGTACGACGATCGCCAGGTCCGTTTCATCGACACGGTGCACCTCGAGAAGCGCCCGGATGTGAAAGTCGTCTTTTACTAACTTACGGTGGCGTCTCGCTGCGGCTGTGGCGCGCTGCCCTTCAACGAAACTTTTCGCCTCCATTTCGCGTATCTTCTCCTTAGAAACACGCAAGGGGTGAAGTATGTCAACCGCACCAACCGGTCCGCCCATCGGCGCACCCGTCCCGCCGCAACAATCTTCTCCGAAGCGCAACGATGCCGTTCTCTGGATTCTCGCGATTGTCGGCGGCGGCTTCGTTGTTCTCGTCCTCGGCGGCTTGCTGCTCGCCAGCCTGTTCATACGCCGCGTCCACGTGAGCGATAGCGGCAAGCAAGTGGAAATCGAAACACCCGCGGGCGCGCTGCGCGTCAATAACGATCGACTCCATTCAACAGGTCTCCCCGTTTATCCCGATGCGAAGAGGATCGAGTCGGAAGGCTCGGACGTGGAACTCTCAGCGCCGGGTGGAGCTGGTCTCGCCATCGCCACTGAAAAGTACACGGCTTCCGACGATCTCGCTCAGGTTTCCCAGTGGTACCAGCAGCACCTCGGCCCTGGCTACGAGCGTGAAGAACACGGATCGGGAGCCCATAGGAAGCACGTGAACTCCAGCGCAGATGTGGCCTACGTTTATGAAAAAGGCGACAACGTCCGTGTCGTGGCGTTGACGAAAAAATCCGATGGCGTTGAGATTGAGCTCGTTCGCATCGGAAAAAAAGAAGTGCAGTAGTGCCTGCTCGAGAGAATAAGTCTCGCCCTTAGGTGTTTGGGGAAGCGTTTTGCGTATTGCGGTTGGCTGTTCGAGGGTGTTCCGGCGATTGGAGTCGCCCGGCTTATCGCCAGCGGAGCTGAATGCTGTCCGCTGCACGGGTTGGGCCGGGCTGACCCAGATCTAGTTGTGCGCGCTATGTCCTGCGAAGCCGGCTAACGGTGAATCGCCGTCGCAGTGTGGCTCGGGTGCTGCCTTCGAGGCATCGACTGTGCCGGGCGCGGCATCCGGTCCGACGGCTGCGCCGTCAGCGGCCGCGAATGATTCGTGTTCACGTGCTCGCTGATCGCTTGCAGCCTCTTCAGAATGCCCTGCCACTGAGCCCAGTCTAGCTGCCGCAAGAACGGCCGTAGGCCCTGAATGAAAGGATCTTCGAGCACCGTCTCGCCATTTGTCTCCGGAACGAAAAACCGGTTCAGACCAACCCCCAGCGCTTCGGCTATCTTTTCCAGCGTGCCGAGGCTGGGCGTCATCTGACCGCTTTCGATTCGGGACAAATACGAGCGCGATACGCGAGAGCGCGCCTGCAGCTGGCTCTGCGTCATCCCGCGCGATTCCCGCAACTGCCGGATTCGCTGGCCGATGTTCTCGACAGTTTCGCGATTCGGCCAGTTCTCGAACAGTTGCCGGTCATCACCCGGTAGGTCCTGCGGCGACGGCGTCGGAATGACGAACGCCACCTTCGGAGGCATTAAGCGCAGACAACGACGGCAGTTGCCTGTGCGGGTGCGGTACTGCACCAGTCCGCATACCTGACATCGGATCACTTCACGATCGAGTTCCATGGTTGTTGCTGTTACTTCTTTATCTGCCACCGGATCTCCTCGCAGACTATTCCGGCGATGCGAAGGGGAGGAACGTCACAACAGTGGGAAGGCAGGACTGGCGCGCGAGTGATTCTCCCTATCGTGCCACTTCTTGTCAAGCGCTTTTTATTTCACCGGAATGCCTGTACAGTTTAGCCATCCCATCCACATCCCACAAATAAAATGACTTCGCGTGTGCTCATCGAGCACCAGCTGCTTCTAAATTTCTTCGCCTGGACATTTCACGTCCCGGTACGCCTAGTCCCGAGTGACAAAATTCAGCTTGTTGACAGTTTCTGCTGAGTAATTCTTTGACTCACTCGTCCGCAATTTTTTTCGCAAGTGTGATGAAGCTTCCCGCCACGTCTCGTCGTCGCGTTTCTTCCGCCATGATTTCCACGCGCGGATGATTCACAGTGAATTCCAAGCTTTTCAGTCGAAGTTGCGCTTCATTCGGCGCTCAATCGGTTCGAAATCGCTTCACGAGCCCATTTGTGTTCAATGGATGACGAGAAGAAACGCCGAACTCACATTGCGACGCTGCACCGCCCGCTCTCAACTCACCTCGGCTGCGGTGAGTTTCATTTTCATTCGGGCGATGTTCCGTTTTGGAATCGATCCTTCGTTTCGTTTGTCACTCACCTAAACTATCGTCAATCTGGCAATTGTGTTTAATCAATGACGAGAACAAATGCCGAACTCACATTGCGACGTCGCGCAGCCATCTATCGTCCCCCAAACACTCGTCAGCACCCTATTTCCTCACGGCAATGCCTGGGTAGCCACGACGAGCGCCTTCCCTCGTCGTGGGCCTTTCTCATGATTCCAAAGTTTCTCGGTTTCACGAGTACCGAAGCAGCCGCTTACGAGTAGGCCTGCGGGCCGATCGCCAAACCGTCTACTGCACACGCAGTAGTTGCATTAATATGATTCATCAGGAGAGCAAATGCCGAACCGAGATGATGCCTGGAATCTTCTCTGCGAATACACGCAGAGCGAAAGCCTTCGCAAACATGCTCTGGCTGTCGAAGCCTGCGTTCGCGCCTATGCCCGAAAGCTCGGCGGCGACGAAAACACCTGGGGTCTTGCCGGTCTGCTTCACGATTTCGATTATGAGCGCTGGCCAAACGCCGAGCATCACCCGACGAAAGAGCATCCCTACGAAGGCTCTCAGATTCTCCGTGACCGCGGTTACTCCGAGGAAATCATTCACGCAATCCTTGGCCATGCCGGCTATTCCGGCATTCCGCGCGTCTCGCCTCTCGATCGCGCTCTTTTCGCGTGCGATGAACTGGCCGGTTTCCTTACCGCTTGCGCCCTCATCAAGCCTTCGAAAAGCATTTACGAAGTTGAAGCCGCTTCGGTGAAAAAGAAGCTCAAGGACAAAGCCTTCGCCCGCGGCGTCAGTCGCGACGATGTCTACAACGGCGCGCAGGAACTCGGCGTTCCGCTCGACGACCACATCGCCTTTTGCGTCGAAGCCCTCCGCGCCATCGCTCCGCAGCTCGGCCTCAATGGTCCCGGCGGCTCCTGAATTGAAGCCCGCGGCCGATGCAGCGTCCCACTCGCGCGGTCGGATCTTCTTGTCAACCGAGTGGCGCGATCTCCTGATGCTCAATTACGAAATCGATCCCGCCCTGCTCCGCCCGTTTGTTCCGCGCGGCACAGAGCTCGATTCCTTCGAAGGGAAGACCTACGTGAGTCTCGTCGGCCTTCGCTTCGCTCGCACAAGGCTCTTCTGTTCCATCTCAGTTCCCTTCCACACAGATTTTGACGAGGTTAATCTCCGCATCTATGTGCGTCGACGTGAAGCTGGCGAATTCCGCCGCGGCGTGGTCTTCATACGCGAAATCGTTTCGCTTCCCTTGGTGACGCTCGCAGCGCGCATAGCATACGGAGAAAATTATATGACGCTGCCGCTGCGCCACTCGATCAGCCTCACGGAGTCAGGAGGCTCCGTCGAATATTCCTGGAAACGTCGGCGCCAGCCGTATCGCATGCGCGGCCTGACTTCCGGCAGCGGGTCGCGTGCGAATGAGGGTAGCCTCGAACAATTCATCTCCGAGCACTATTGGGGCTACACGCGCCGGCGCGACGGTAGTTCTCTCGAATATCATGTCTCGCACGACCCCTGGCGCATTTGGCGCGCAACGAACGTCACGTTCGAAGGCAATGGCGCGAAGCTCTACGGCACCGAATTAGGCCGCGTGCTTTCGCGGCCACCGCACTCCGCGTTCATCGCCAACGGTTCGCCCGTTCTCGTTTTCGCTGGAAGGCGCATCCAATGAGTATGTCGAGTGCAAACACGGCCGCCAGCGAGCCTAGCGCCGGCTGGATCCTCTACGATGGGGGATGCAGCTTCTGCTTTCGTTGGGTGCATCTGTGGAAAGGCGTGATTGAAAAGCGCGGCTTCGCTCTGAAAGATTTACAGTCCGCCTGTAGCGACGGCACCTTTGAAGTCCCTCCGGAAAATCTGCTCGACGACATCCGCGTCTTAACCCGTGATGGAAAAGTAGTTGCCGGCGCCGACGCGTATCTCTACGTTACTCGACGCATCTGGTGGGCGTGGCCCTTTTACGCGATCTTCCGCTTACCAGGATTCAATCGGCTTCTCTGGTGGGGCTATCGATCTTTCGCGCGCAATCGCCATTGCGTCTCGCGAAGAATCTCCTAATCCACACTCAGAAAATTTCCACGCTCGACTGTGCTAGAATCCGCCAACTCCATGGACAAGGCCGGACAAGTTCTCGGCGGTGTGCTCCGACGGCTTCATCGTCCCGAAGCCGCCCTCGCGTGGCTTGAAAGCTCGTGGCCCAAAATTGTCGGCAAGGCTCTTGCCGCTCGTACCCGCCCGCTGCGTTGCGAAAAAGGCTGCCTTGAAATTGCCGCCGACAACAAGGCCTGGCGCAAGCAGCTCGAAGACATGAAACCGGAATTCTGCGACCGCATCAATGAAGCCTGGGGCGGCAAATTGATTCGTGAAGTGAAATTCGTCGCCGCAAAGCCGGGTCCAAAACGGATCTCGCGCGAACTCGACAACGAGCACACGCCGTTCGTCCGTCGCGGCAAACGCTAGAAATTCTCCGGCAGCTTCGTTACCCTGAAATCATGCCGCCACGAACCGCACTCATCGCTGGCGCCACCGGCCTCGTGGGTTCCCTTTGCCTGAAACAACTGCTTGCTGATCCGGCTTACGATCAAGTTATCGCCATTTCGCGCCGGCCTGTGCCCGAATCGCATCCGAAGCTCTCTCAGAAAATCGGCGACTTCGACAAACTCGGCCAGCTCACTTCCATCGCCGCCGACGACGCCGTTTGCGCCCTCGGCACCACGATTCGCAAAGCCGGCTCGCAGGATGCATTTCGCAAGATTGACCTGGGATATTCGAAAGCCTTCGCGGACTTGGCACTCGCAGGAGGCGCGCAGCAATTCGCGCTGGTCTCATCGGCCGGCGCGAACCATCGCTCGTCTAATTTCTATCTGCGTACGAAAGGTGAGATTGAAGATGCGGTGAAGGCGCTCCCTTTCACATCGGTGCACATCTTTCAGCCGGGCTTTCTCATGGGTTCGCGCTCCGAGCAACGGCCGAGCGAAGGCATAGGCCTTGCACTCGCGAAAGCGTTGCAGTTCGCATTCATCGGCGGACTGAGAAAATACCGTCCGATTTTAGCTTCCACCGTCGCCGCTGCGATGGTCGCAGCCGTCAAACGCTCCGAACCCGGCCGCCACACCTATCTGTTCGACGATATGCAAGCCCTGGCAAAACAGTTAACCTCCCCGAATCCTCAGTGATTTCTGTGCGACCTCAGTGTCCTCTGTGTTTAGGCTTTCTCCGGCAAAAGAATCTCCGGAGCGCCAAACTAGAATCTCGACTCAAATCGCGCGAACTCGTTCTCTTCCTTCCATTGCAACCGTGCCTTTTCGCTGCCCGCAAGAAAGTTTCGGCATGGTGCACCGGCGGGCCTGTCACTCAATTTTTCGTTCGCGCATGCCGGCACAATCGTGAAATCCTCCGCCGCCACCCACAAACTCTCGCCCGGCAAAAACGCATGCTCCAGGCTGTCACGCACCATGCGCTTCAGCGTCAGATAGCCGATGTTGTATCCTTCCACCGCGCGCCGGAAATACCAGGTAAGCTCCGACCGCACGATCCCTTCATCATCCGTCGCGAGCGACACCGGGACACCCTCCTGCAAATAAATCGGCAGCACATTCTCGCGGCCGCTCATGTCGCGAACCAACTTCGTGGCTGTAAAGGCAATCCTCCACCAGAATGTGCTTCTGCGCCATTTCTGCCACAAGTCCCGGCGCGTCCTTCTCGTAAATCACGTCCAGACCGTGACCGATCCGCTCGGCGTGCCCGATCTCGATCGATTTTCGAATGTGCGACGCGTACAGCTCCTCCGGTTTCACCTCGCCCGGCGTTAATTCCCCCGCATGCAGGGTGATGTGCACCTTAGGATAAACCCCATGCAGATAATCCAGCATGCGCATCTGCAAATCGAAATCGTTCAGCGCGTTGAACTCATCCTGCGACTGCACAAGATTGATTCCGACCACGCGCGGATCGGCGCTCGCAATCTCAAATCCCGCGAGCATCTGCGCGAATACCTGCTCCTTCGGAAACGCGCGCAGCACTTGATTCAGATAGCGAAGCGTCACTCCGCATCCAACGTCGGGCTGGGTCCCATTGCAGCCTAATATCTGCCGCATTTTTGCTTCGCCATCGTCCAGGTTTTTTCGTCCGTCTGCGACTACCTTTGCCATTCCGCCAGCCAGCATCTGCGACCGCATCGCTGCAAAATCGTCCTTCCAGCCGGCCTGCCTGCCGAGCTGCATCGCCTCGCCTTGATCCGGGGTTAGCATCGTCTCGAGATAGACTTCGTTCTGCGCTCCCGCGCGATGGGTCACCTCCGCCAGCATTTCTCCCCAATGCTTGTTCGTCACGAGATCGAATTTGCCGAACGCCGCGAAAAAATGCAGCCGCACGTCGCGGTCCTCGGCCGTCGGATGAAAATTTCGAATCGACAACGCATCGATCACCAGGTTGCGAAACACAAAATCGCTGATTGCCTGCGAGGCTGGCAAAAGTCCGCGCGCCGGATCGCAGGGTGGCGGTAATATCTTGAACGTCGTGCGGTCGATGCAATCTGCATCTGCTACCGCGTAGTTGATGTAACTCTCCGCATATACCGCGCCGGTCAGGTGATGGTGCAAGTCGCCACCCTTCGGCAGCCGCTCGAGAAAACCCATCAGCAGCAAAGGCTTTTCCCGCACCGACGCCAAATACTCTGCCGTGCGCTCCTCCGCCGCAGACGCAACCAGCATCTTCGACGCAGAAGCCCGCGTTGAGTTCTGCGCCCCGGCGACGAACGCCGCTAGCGCCGCACACCACAACGCCAAAACAACTTTGAATAGTTTTCTTGGTCTCATTGCGGTAAGAAAGTAGCGCAGCGCTCCAGTTCCTTCAACTCGGACCGGCGCGTAGCCGAAATGTCGCCGGCCCGTTCAACTAACGAACCTACGTCCGAACCAAGCTCACGCTACTTCTGGCGCTACGAACTTCCCGGCGGCTGGTCCGTCCTCGCTGGCCGCACCGAAGATGACAACGACGTCCTTAGCACCGAACTCGCGCAGCCCAATGACTGGTGGTTCCACGCAGCTGACGTTCCCGGCAGCCACGTCATCCTGCAAGCGCGCGACGAGCACGAACCGCCTCGCGAAATCCTCGAAATGGCCGCAGCCGTTGCTGCCTATCACAGCAAAGGACGCGGCGCTCCGCTCGTTTCCGTCACCTACACTCACGCCCGCAACGTGACAAAGCCGCGCGGCGCGAAGCCGGGTTTGGTACACGTTTCGAGGTCGAGGGCTCTGAAAGTGAAGCCAGCCCTGCCGAAGAGCAAGCCGTAGCGCGCGGCTCCTTCGCATTTTCTCCAGTAGGGGCACAACATGTCGTACCCTCGCGACCCGCAGCGATGCGCTGCCCATTAATCGGCTGTGTTGCTCGCGGTCTTAGCCTCTCCATGCCCCGGATCACATTTCTCGTCGAAGTCTCCCCGCCTACCTCTTGATCGTTACGATCGAGGGGTCCGCTTCGTACCCTTCATCCTGCGCCGTTTTTATCGCTGCCGAACGCAGCGTCGCATCGTCCGCGTTTCTCGGCCCGTCGCAATGCCGCCGCACCACTTCTTCGCCCACCACGATTCGCACCAGCCACTTCGACTTCGCCGCGTCCCACGAAACTTCCACCTCGTCTGCTCGCATTGTTCCTCCTGTGTATGCACCGGCGCGCATTGTAATCCAGAGAACGCCGCTAGAACACCCCGCCGCGCACTCGCACCCCTTTTGTCCGTTTCGAACTTCTTGGACAATTACGCTCAGTGGGCCAGTCTGTTCGTAGCGATGGGCATGGGCAGCGCCTCGCTCGTTGTCGCCGCCGCAACCCAAGACCGCCGCCCGGCGCGTCGCTGAGATTCCAAGTAAAATCACCCAAAGTAGTTTCACGGGGCACATACCCAGGGCACACACCACACCACGGGGCAGACACCAATGATCAAACTCGTTTACTGCATCACAAAGAAGCCAGACCTATCCGACGAAGAATTCTTTCGCTACTGGAAAAATGTCCACGGGCCAATCGGCGCCCGCATCCCCAGCCTCCGCAAACTAGTCCAAAGCCACCGAATAAACATCCCAGGAGACAAATACCCACCCGCGTACGATGGCGTGGCCGAACTCTGGTTTGACAGCGTGGAGGATCTGGTCGCAGCCCGCCAATCACCCGAATGGCAAGCCTCAACCGCTGACGAAGCAAATTTCATCGATCACACCAAAGTCTCCCACTTCGTCACCGAAGAGCACATCATTTTGGACTAGGCGAACCGCCCCTATCCGCTAGCGATTCCGCTCTATTTCCGTTATCCTTTTTGCTTGGTACTCAGGATCGAACTATTCTTGGCCCTTCTCACCGCCGCAACTAACAAGCTCAATCAGGCTTGACCACTGGCCTAGAGTGAGGATTGATGGCGCGAAGAAAACCCACAGCGGAATCGAGTCCCCTTAAGGAAGTTGTCTTCTATTATCCAGGACCAGTTTGGCATGTTGGCGATTGGATTAAAAACCTGATCCTGTTTTTTGACGGAATAGCGTTACTCGTACCTAATTACATTAAGGAAAAGCCTCATTTGGTGGACCCTGCGATCACTGCAGGTTTGGAAAGAGAAGGTCTGCTTCACATTTTGGAACCGGAAAAACTAGTGGACAAGGCTGCGACAGAGAAACTGGCAGCGACCATGGCCAAGGTAATTGGATCTGGTGCGCTTGACGATTTGTCGAAAGAAAAGACAGCCTTTCACGAATTGTCGCACTCTCGTCTCGGATACTATGGGGATCCTCGATTGGCGGATGCCCTTTTTAAGGAACTCAAAGCCCGCAAACTAGCAAGGGACACTGAAGATGGAGTATCTATACCGATGCACCCTTTGGTTCGCGGGCTCGTCTTAGTTCTGCTCGCTCAAATACTCCGAGAATACGGCCCTCGGCTCGGCTTCGAACTGTCGCCGGCGACGGACCGCTTAAAGGTTGTAGACGCCCTACGCAGTTTGCTGTCAATTCCAAGTGCACCCTCGATGGGTCGCGTCGTGTCGCTCGACCTTGAGACTGTTGGAGCGGACCTTGGGCCGGTCCCTATCGACGAGGTACTTAGTTTTCGACGCGAACACATTACAGAGCATCGGGCGTATGCTCGGGCGATTCGGACCTTTGTCGCGCAACTAAGCCTGCTTCCCGAATCGAAGCGAGAAGGAGCGTTACAAGACCGACAGCAGGAAATCAGGGATATTGCCCAGAATCTTCGTCAGGCGTCTCGGAAAGAATGGAAGCGCCCCGCGTATTTCGGACTGACCGTCCTCGGAGCGGCATGGAGCTGGAAAACTGGAAACCCCCTTGGAATTCTCTTGGGGGCCGGGGCATCGCTCTTGAGTGCACCCGCGACCGATAAACAGAAGGCTGGATCTTATTCCTACATATTCAGGGCCGCCGAGCGGTACGGCTAACCTGATGCCATGTCTATCATTGGCGAAAAATCCTTGCGCGAAGGTCTGCTTGCGCTCCGCTGTACATCTCCCTAGAATCTTGCCGCGTCTAAAATAAGGCAGTTGGGTGCAGCGCGCGTCAAACGGCCGCCGAGGCTACGCGGACATCGAGCGCTGCGGCTGATGAAGACATTGGCGGCAGTCAGGTCAATCCGGTTTCGCCGGGCGGGCCGGAGTCACCGTGGTTCTAATCTACGGTGGCGCGATTAGAAATTGAGCTAACCGGCTCATTTTCAATAACATAAAAACTTCTGATCGGCGGTAAAACGGGGGATTTTATTTTGCGAAGGGAGCAGGAAATTGAAGATCAGCCGTGAGGATGTTCTGCGAGTCGCCGAGTTGGCGCACTTGGAATTGACGCCCGAGGAAATCGAGCTCTATCGCGGCCAGCTCGACGAGATCCTCGCCTATGTTGGCAAGCTGCAGAAGCTCGACGTCGCAAACGTCGAGCCAATGGCTCAAGTCCTTTTCCCCTCGACAAGCGGCGACCAGCCGGAACTCCGTGACGACACTGTGCTTCCCTGCGACATAGCTGACGCAGTTCTCGCTCAGGCTCCCGACGCCGCGAAGCCCTTCTTCCGCGTCCCCAGGGTAATCGAGCGGTGAGCGAGATACGCGAAAACGAGCGATGAGCGAGTTGACGATGAATCGAGCGGCAATCCGATGACCGCAACTTGCACATGGACGATCACCGCCGTTCGCGATGCTCTTCGAGCCAAGGAGATTTCCGCTCGGGAACTGACCAAAGATTTCTTCTCACGGATCGAGAACCGCAACCGCGAGCTAAACGCTTTCCTCGCGCTCTCGATTGACCGAGCCTACTCGCAGGCAGACCGAATCGACGCCATGATCGCCCAGGGCGACGAGCTGCCGCCGCTCGCTGGCGTACCGGTTGCCGTGAAGGATGTCATCAGCACTCGCGATATCACTACAACCTGTGGCTCAAAGATCCTCGAATCGTACAATCCTCCTTACGACGCCACAGCCATCGAGCGCCTCGAGCGCGCCGGCGCCGTGATCCTCGGAAAGACGAACTGCGACGAGTTTGCTATGGGCAGCTCGAACGAGAACTCCGCATACGGTCCCGTACGCAATCCGGTAGCGCTGGATCGGGTTCCAGGCGGGTCCAGCGGCGGCTCGGCTGCCGCCGTGGCGGCTGGATTGGCAGTTGCCGCGCTTGGGACCGATACCGGAGGCTCGATTCGGCAGCCGGGGGCCTGCTGCGGAATACCAGGTATGATGCCAACATACGGACGCGTATCGCGCTATGGCCTGATTGCGTTTGCTTCATCGCTGGATCGGATCGGGCCTCTGACACAAAATGTCACAGACGCCGCCACCGTAATGTCAGTAATCGCCGGACACGATGCAAACGACTCAACATCAGCTGCGGTTGCGGTGCCTGACTATGCTGCGGAGCTTGAAAAGCCAGTGCAAGGTCTGCGGATCGGCGTCCCCGAAGACTATTTCGGTGAGGGCCTTGACCAAGAGGTCAGGGAAAAAGTTCTGGCTGGGATCGCGCTCCTCGAAAAACTGGGTTGCAGGCGGATCCCGCTGCAGATGCCGCATACGGACTACGCCATCGCCACCTACTATATCGTCGCCACGGCCGAGGCTAGCTCAAACCTGGCGCGATACGATGGAGTGCGCTACGGCCTGCGGGTTCCCGGTGCCACGCTCGGCGAGATGTACCGCAAGACGCGCGAGCGCGGATTCGGGCCCGAAGTGAAGCGCCGGATCATGCTTGGAACCTATGTCCTTTCCGCAGGCTACTACGACGCCTACTACCTACGGGCGCAAAAGGTGCGCTCGCTCATCGCTCGCGATTTTGCCGACGCATTTCAAAGAGTGGATGTGATCATCACGCCGACGGCGCCGACTCCAGCGTTTCGCCTCGGGGAGAAAACGGCCGACCCGTTGCAGATGTATCTCGCTGACATTTATACCGTTACGGGTTCTCTCGCGGGCGTCCCCGGCATCTCCGTCCCGTGCGGCAAAACGAACGCCGGACTCCCCGTCGGCATGCAGATCCTCGCGCCGCACTTTGGCGAGAGCCGCGTCCTGCAGGTGGCGCGGGCCTTTGAAAAGGGAGGCGGCCTTGAGGTATGAGCCTGACAGACCAACGAAAACTATTTAGGGCTCGCGCGCGAGTTCACCGATCACACTCTTTTCACGGCGGAAGAACTCTTCCCGAAACTGCAGAAAACTTCCGTGCATGGCATCTTTCTTTCCGCCCTGATTTCTTTAAGAACCTGCTCTCGTCACAGCGAAGAGAATGGAAACTCCGCTCAATCCCAAGAATTCACATGGTTTCGCGGATTAGCGTGGCCGTTTGGTGCTTGCCTGATGGAACGGAAGCACTATTGCATACGAATCGTGCGGCATTTATTCTCGTTTTTGCATCGAACGGTTTGGGAGAAGGCAAGGATGGTTCGGGTCAAGTCCAGCCAGAAGTTCTTCACGGAGGACGAGGTGTCCCGCCTTACCGGAATCTGCCTCGACCATTTGCGTGCCTTGGCACGCAACAAGCATCTCGGCAGGCTTGCCCGGGTGGCCGAAGCCGCCGGAGCCGAAGCCGAGAAGTGGCTATTCACGAATTCCGATCTGATGATCCTCACGGTTTTGCATCCACGCTGCCAGCACTAATTTACCCGCCTCGAAAGCTTCTAACTCCCGTATCCTCGATGGCACAAATTTGCATCTCAATGCAGAGTACCGGGCTAGACAGGCTATCTCCATGCGTCGAGAATCAGCCTTTTTAAAATTCCGCCTCTTGCGGCTTCCGCTGTTGATCGGCTTTGCGGCTGTATTTGTGTCGCTCGCCGCATCATCCAACGGTGTCGCGAGTCTGACGCAACAACCGGTGCAAGCGGCCTTATCCAATTCCCCGACTAAAGAACAACAAAGCCAATCTGCATCCCCCGATGCAGCGAAGCCGCCGCTTCCGCGCGGAAAGAAGCTGATCTTGAAAGACGGCAGCGTTCAGCTTGTGCGCGAATATCAGGTGATGGACGATAAAGTCCGGTTCTACAACACGGAAAGGTCGCAGTGGGAAGAAATGCCGGTCGCGCTGGTTGATTGGGACGCAACTCGACAGAGCGAGACGGACCAGAAAAAAGGCGACGCCGCGCTACTCAGCACAGTCCATAAACAGGAACAGGCTCGTCGCATCATGCCGCTGGACGTGGACGCGAGCCTGGAAGCGGCTCCCGGAGTTTTCATTCCTCCGGGCGAAGGCCTGTTCGTTTACGACGGAAAATCCGTTCTTCGCCTTACGCAAGCCCAGGCGGACAACAAGTTGGATAAGGCTAAAGTAGTCGAACAGGTGCTCGTGCCGATTCCGATCGTTCCTTCTCGCCGCAATCTCTCGATTCCGAGGCCCCATGCCGAGGTTCGCGTGAAAAATGAGCAGCCAGAATTCTATATGCGTACCGCGGACGCTCGCGAGCCGAACATGGTGCTGATTCGCGCAAAGGTGCACGGCGACTCTCGCCTGATCGAGAACGTTGATACGTATCTTCAAGTAATTTCAAAGACAAAGCGAAATGAGGTTGTCGCCCAGCGCTGGCAGATCGCGCAAGGCGTTTATCGCTTCACGATCGGCCAATCGCTCGAGCCCGGCGAATACGTGTTTACAGAAATCGTGAAGGGCGAAGGAACAAATCTGTACGTGTGGGATTTTGGCGTGGACGCGGCCGGAGCCAAATCGTCCGCAGCGAAACAATAGAAACTCAACAAACCGGCAAGGATGGACGGCTACTTCGTTTTTATAGGCTGCTCTTTTGTAGGTTGCTCCAGAAGAAGCTCGGACAGAAGAGTCGCCAGCGCGGAAATGTGAAATGGCTTTTGAAGGACGTGAGCGCCCCTCTCAGCAAATGAAGCAATCGTGGAAGGATCGAGCAAATCTCCCGTCATAAAAACAAATCGGGGCGCGGAGCCACTGGCTTGAGTCCTGAGCCGATCGAATAACTGCTCGCCGCTCAAACCCGGGAGGTTGAAATCGCACAGCAGAATCTCATAAGTATCGGCTGTCAACAAAGACAGCGCCTCTTCCGAACTTCCAGCAGACTCCACATTCATCCCCCGCGCCGAAAGACCTTCCTGTACAATTTCGCGGATGCTTTCTTCGTCATCCACGATCAGCAGTTTTCGCCCGCTGAGCGCCGACGAGACGGCAGACGCGGGCCGGACAGGTGCGGAGTTAGAAATTTCCGGCTTCTTTTGCACGATCGCCGGAAAGTTAATCCGAAACGTCGTGCCGGCGCCTTCGGCAGTTTCTACCTGAATCCGGCCGCCGTGATCTTTGACAACGGCCAGACAAATCGTAAGACCCAGTCCGCTTCCTCCCCCGGGCCTCTTGGTCGTGAAAAATGGATCGTAGATTTTCTCGAGGATTTCCTGCGGAATCCCAGGACCGTCATCAGCGAATGCCACAAGCAGGTTGTTGCGGGCATGCGACAGCGAAATTCGGACCGTTCCGCTGTCACGCACGGCGGAAATGGCCTGTTCCGCATTCAGGAGGATGTTGGCGAACACCTGCGCAAGCAGCCTGGGATCTCCTTCAACCTCCGGTAGCTGCTCGGCGGCCACAATCTCGACATGAATATTCTTTTTCTGCAAAGAGTTTTGCTGAGAATCGAGCACCCTTCGGACGATCTCCTCCACATTCACTTTTCCGCGCTTTTGGCCCGGTGGCACAGCCAGCGCCAGCAAATTCTGAACGATTGCCGCCGCACGCCTCGCTTGCTTTAAGACAATCTCGATGTGGCGCCTGGTAGCATCTTCGGTAGCTCGTTCTCGTAGCAAGTCGCTTACGCCCAAGATCGCGGTGAGCGGATTGTTCAACTCATGGGCGGCTCCGGCCATCATCTGTCCCATGGACGCGAATTTCTCCTTCTGCAAAAGCTGCTGCTCGAAGGTCTTTGCTTCCGTGATATCGCGGATGGAGGAAACGACACCGCTGATTTTCTGTTCGGCGTCAAAGAGCGGACCAGCGCTGGCGCGAAGCGTTCGCCAGGATCCGTCCGCGTGGCGGCCTCGAAATTCTATCTGTGCCGAAGGATTTTCCCCGGCCATTACTTGTTGGAATGATTCGTCGACTTTCGGCTGATCATCCGGGTGGATCCCAAAAAGGTGCGGCTGCCCGATGAACTCGGCAGGAGCGGCGCCGAGAACTTCGTGCACACGCGGGCTGACGTACGTGAAGCGGCTACTCACGTCGAACACCGCAATCATGTCCGGGAAACAGGCGATGAGATGGCGGACGAATTCTTGTTCCTGGTGCAGACGCTTTTCCATTTCGCGCCGTTCAGTAATATCCACGAGAGTGCCCTGCAAGCGAACGACGCGTCCGAAGGTGTCTCGAATCGCGAGGGCGGAAATAAGGCAATGGATGTGTGAACCATCCTTGCGGCGCAAGACGATCTGCCGATCCTGCACCGAGCCGCGCGATTGTAGCTCCCGGACGAGAGCATCTCGCTGGGCGGGATCGACGTAGATCTGGCTAAAATTCTGCAATTGCAGCGTGGCCTTCGACTCGTATCCAAGCATGCGAACCATCGCGGGATTGGCGTCGAGCACTTGGCCTTCTGGGGTCGTGAAAAAAATGCCCTCGCGCAGAGACTCGAAGAACTCGTTGAAGCGAATTTCGGCCTGATGTTGAGAGGTGACATCGCGGGCCCATCCGCTGATGCCCGTGACAACTCCGCCCTCCGCAAGCGCTTGAGCCCAGCAATCGAAATAGCGGAGCTCTCCGCTTTTCTTTAGCCGCAGCGACAGCCGGCCGTGATCCAAACCAGTGTGAAGAAATTCCCGGAGCCAGCTTCTCGCCTCCTCCAGCGTGGGGGATGCGACGAACTCGTGAAAGCGGTGCCCGATGAGGTTTTGGAAATCCTCGCCTAGCATTTCCGCAAAGCTGCGGTTTGCCACTCGAATCTCGCCTTCGAGCGAGATCGTAAAGACCGCCTGATCGAGGCTGTCGATCAGCTCGCGGTAGTTATGCTGCGAGCGAGAAATTACCTCGACGAGTTTCTTGAACTGCTCCTCGTTGGAAGGAGCAGCGGCGGATCGCCCTGCCGGTTGTGTAGTCGATTCGGACAACGTGAAATCCCCGCTTTCTACGTGTGCTTAATTCCCGAACGCACCATGCGCGGGATTCTTCAGGCTAGAATTCTACATGGAGGCGCTAGCTGTTCCCGCGTCGAATGCGAATCGGATTTCCAAGTTGCATAACAGGGACGATTGCGGACGATGCGAATAAATCGAAGATCAAAAGCCCTCAGGTCTTCCCGATCCAAAATCGATCGGGAGGGACCTGAGCTACTTTCGCGCGGCGCGAAATACGGCGAATGGATACCGGGCATTGCTACAAAAAGAAAGGGCGCCCTGCGAAACAGAGCGCCCATTTTGAAGTTCGCTGGAAGGAAGCGCGCTAGGAGGGCAACGATCCTTCCAGTTCGCTAGCTTTCGGCAACGGCGTCGGTATCCTTGCGCAGGAAATCGAGCGCCGCGGCTTCTTCGGGTGAAAGATCCGGACCGTTTTGTCCGAACCCAGCTCCCATACCTTCGCCCTCTTCCGGCGGCGGCAGTTCGGTGAGGAGCTGAATGTTGCGGTAGCGCTCCAAACCGGTACCGGCTGGAATCAGGCGGCCCATAATCACGTTTTCCTTCAAGCCGCGCAGATAATCGACTTTCCCTGAGATTGCCGCTTCGGTGAGAACGCGAGTCGTCTCCTGGAAACTGGCTGCGGAGATGAAGGAGTCGGTCGAGAGCGACGCCTTGGTGATACCAAGGAGCAGCGGACGGCCAGTGGCGGGACGTCCACCATCGTGAATGACGCGATCGTTTTCCTCGCGGAAGCGGAACTTATCAACCTGCTCTTCGAGGAGGAACGACGTGTCGCCCACGTCTTCAACCTTCACCCAGCGCATCATCTGACGGACGATCGTCTCGATGTGCTTGTCGTTAATGTTGACGCCCTGCAGCCGATAGACTTCCTGAATGGAATTGACCAGGTAAGCCTGCGTATACTTTTCGCCGAGGACAGCGAGGATATCGTGCGGGTTGAGCGGCCCATCGATCAAAGGTTCGCCGGCTCGCACGTGTTCGCCTTCCTGCACGTTGATGTGAACGCCGCGAGGAATCGAGTATTCCTTCATCGTCTTTCCATCTTCGCTTTCGACGTAGATTTTGCGCTGGCCCTTGGCGATTTCGCCGTACTTCACGATGCCGTCGATTTCGCTGATGACCGCGGGATCCTTGGGCTTGCGAGTCTCGAAGAGTTCGACAACGCGCGGCAGACCGCCGGTGATGTCTTTCGTCTTCGTGGTCTCGCGCGGGATCTTCGCGAGCACGTCGCCGGGCTGCACTTCGTCACCATCAACGACCATCAAGTGAGCGCGTGACGGCATCAGGTACTTCTTGGTGCGGCCGCCTGCGCCCCGGATGTTGATCGTGGGCTGGTGTTTTTCATCGCCGGGCGGCAGCGTAACGACGAGCTGCGAAAGACCGGTGACTTCGTCCACCTGCTCTTCGATCGTGATGCCGGGCTGCAGATCCTTGAACTGCACGGTACCGGCGGTTTCGGTGAGGATCGAGAACGTGTAGGGATCCCACTCGACCATCGTCTGGCCGAGTGTGACCGGTTGTCCGTCTTCGACCTTGAGGCGCGCGCCGTACACAACGTGGTGGCGTTCCTTTTCGCGGCCCTTTTCGTCGACGACGGCGATCAAGCCCGAGCGGTTCATCGCGACGATCTGCTTGCCGCGACCCTCGACCACCTTCAAGTCAATGAACTTCACGAAGCCGTTGTTGCGGGCTTCGACTTTCGACTGTTCGGTGACGCGAGTAGCGGTTCCGCCGATGTGGAACGTGCGCATCGTGAGCTGAGTACCGGGTTCGCCGATGGACTGGGCGGCGATGACGCCGACCGCTTCGCCCATCTCGACGAAGCGCCCGGTGGCGAGGTTGCGGCCGTAGCAACGGGCACACACTCCGCGGCGGGATTCGCAGGTGAGCACGGACCGAATCTTGACGCGTTCGATACCGGCGGCCTGCATCGCGTTCGCGAGCTCTTCGGTGATTTCCTGGTTGATCTCGACGATCACGTTGCCTTCGTAGTCCTTGATCTTCTCGAGCGAGACGCGGCCCACGACGCGGTCGCGCAACGGCTCGACTTCGACGCCGGCTTCGAGAATCGGTTCGACGTAAATTCCGTCGGCCGTGCCGCAGTCAAACTCGTTGATGATTACGTCCTGAGCAACGTCCACGAGACGGCGCGTGAGGTAGCCGGAATCGGCGGTCTTCAGCGCCGTATCGGCCAGACCCTTGCGGGCGCCGTGGGTCGAGATGAAATATTCCAGCACCGTGAGGCCTTCGCGGAAGTTCGAAGTGATGGGCTGCTCGATGACTTCGCCAGAAGGCTTGGCCATCAAACCGCGCATACCGGAAAGCTGCCGGATCTGCTGCTTCGAACCTCGAGCGCCGGAGTCTGCCATGACGTAGATCGGGTTGATCACGCCCTGCTTGTCCTGCTCTTCGAGGGCCTTGAACATTTCGTCGGCAACGCGCTCGGTGACGTCGCTCCAGATGGCGATGATTTTGTTGTAGCGTTCGCCATTGGTGATCGCGCCGTCGAGATATTGCTGCTGCACCTTGACCACTTCGTGTTCGGCGGTGTCAACGAGCTTCGATTTGACGCCGGGGATGACCATGTCGCTGATGCTGATAGAAACTCCGGCTTTCGTTGCGTAGAGGAAGCCGAGTTCCTTCAGCTTGTCGAGCATGAGCACGGTCTTTTCGAGGCCGAAGCGCAGGTAGCAGTACTGCACGAGCGCCTGAATGCCCTTCTTCTTGAGCAAACCGTTGACGAAAGGCATATCCGACGGGAGGTGATCGTTGAAGATCACGCGGCCGACGGTGGTATGCAGGAACTGTTTGTTGAGCTGGATCGGTTCCGTGTGCGAAACGTCCTGGTCGTCGTATGCGTTCGTGAGGTCGATCACCTCGCCGGTGTAGCGCATGCGAATTGGCGTGAGCAGCTCGACCTCGCCCGCTTCCAGCGCCATGATGCACTCTTCGGTGGAGCCGAACGCGCGGCCTTCGCCCTTGGCCTGCGGCTTAGCCTTCGTCATGTAGTAGATGCCGAGCACCATATCCTGCGTCGGAACGGCGAGAGGATAGCCGTTGGCCGGCGAAAGAATGTTGTGCGAGCTGAGCATCAGCACGGACGCTTCGACCTGCGCTTCGGGTGACAGCGGAATATGAACCGCCATCTGGTCACCATCGAAGTCCGCGTTAAATGCGGTACAAACGAGCGGGTGAATACGGATCGCTTTCCCTTCGACGAGTACCGGTTCGAACGCCTGAATGCCAAGACGGTGGAGCGTGGGAGCGCGATTGAGCAGAACCGGATGCTCGCGGATGACATCTTCGAGGATGTCCCAGACAATCGATTCCTGGGCCTCGACCAGCTCCTTGGCCTGCTTGATGGTGGTGCAGTGGCCAGCGGCTTCGAGCTTGTGATATATGAACGGCTTGAAGAGCTCGAGCGCCATCTTCTTCGGCAGACCGCACTGGTGAAGTTTTAGCTCCGGACCCACGACGATGACGGAACGGCCGGAATAGTCCACGCGCTTACCGAGCAGGTTCTGGCGGAAGCGGCCCTGCTTGCCCTTGAGCGTGTCCGAGAGCGACTTGAGCGGGCGGTTGTTCGTGCCGCGCAGGACGCGGCCGCGGCGGCCGTTGTCAAATAGCGCGTCAACGGCTTCCTGCAGCATACGCTTTTCGTTACGGACGATCACATCGGGCGCGTGCAACTCCATCAGCTTCTTCAACCGGTTGTTGCGGTTGATGACGCGGCGATAGAGGTCGTTCAAATCGGACGTGGCGAAGCGGCCGCCGTCGAGAGGCACCAACGGGCGCAATTCGGGCGGAAGCACCGGAATCACGTCTAGAATCATCCACTCGGGCTTATTGCCGCTCTTGCGGAACGCTTCGAGAACTTTGAGCCGCTTCGCGAACTTGATCCGCTTCTGCAGGCTCGGATCGATCTTCATCTTTTCGCGTAGCTCTTCGGACAGCTTGTCCACTTCGACGCGCCGCAAGAGTTCCTTGATCGCTTCCGCGCCCATCCCGGATTGGAACTTTCCGGGATATTCCTTCTGCATCTCGCGGAGCTTTTCCTCGGGCAGAATTTCCTTCTGCTTCAAACCGGGAACTTCGCCCGGATCGATGCAGACGAACGTCTCGAAATAGAGGATGTGCTCGAGGTCGCGCATCGTGATGTCGAGGAGATACCCGATGCGGCTGGGCAGGCCCTTGAAGAACCACACGTGCGAGCAGGGCGAAGCCAGCTCGATATGGCCGAGGCGTTCGCGGCGGACTTTGCTGAGCGTCACTTCGACGCCGCACTTATCGCAGATCACTCCGCGATGCTTCATCCGCTTGTATTTTCCGCACAGGCACTCCCAGTCCGTGACGGGGCCAAATATCTTGGCGCAGAACAATCCATCGCGCTCGGGCTTGAAGGTGCGGTAGTTGATGGTTTCCGGCTTGGTGACTTCGCCGTGCGACCAGGACCGGATTTTTTCAGGACTCGCCAGGCTGATCCGGATCGAATCGAAATCCGCAATCTGACTGGCGCGGTCGTAAGGACTAGATCGATACAATGGCTGACCCTCCTCCCTGATGTAACCAGGGAAAAATTCAAGAAACTTGTGGGCGCTCCCGCGATGATCTGCGGGAGCGCAAAATTAATCCGCCGCTTCGGCCTTCTCGAGCTGCGGCTTCTGGCGCTTCATCAATTCAACGTCCAGGCAGAGCGATTGCAGCTCGCGCACAAGAACGTTGAAGGATTCAGGCACGCCCGGTTCGATTCCAGGCTCGCCCTTCACGATGGCCTCGTAGATTTTCGCGCGGCCGTAAACGTCGTCCGATTTCGCCGTGAGCAGTTCCTGCAGAATGTGAGCCGCACCGTAGGCTTCGAGCGCCCAGACTTCCATTTCTCCGAAGCGCTGTCCGCCGAACTGAGCTTTTCCTCCGAGTGGCTGCTGCGTGATGAGCGAGTAGGGACCGATGGAGCGAGCGTGAATCTTATCGTCCACCAGGTGAGACAGCTTGAGCATGTAGATGTAGCCGACCGTGACGTTCTGCGCGAATTCATCGCCAGTCATCCCGTCGAAGAGCGTGATCTTGCCGCTCTCCGGCAGCTCCGTGAATTCAAACAGGTGGTGAATGTCATGCTCGCGAGCGCCGTCGAAGACGGGCGTCGCAAACGGAACGCCTTCGCGGAAACTGTGCGCGAGATCGAGCAGGGCCTCGTCGTCAAGGTCGGAGATGGTCTTCCAGACCGACGTGGGACCGAACGCGTCCTTGAACCATTTGCGCACTGATTCGGCGCGGGCACTCGTATCGTCGAGCAACTTCGTGATTCGGACGCCCAATTCCTTCGACGCCCAACCAAGGTGCGTTTCGAGAATCTGGCCCACGTTCATACGCGAAGGAACGCCGAGCGGATTGAGAACAATTTCGACCGGCGTGCCGTCCGGCATGTACGGCATATCTTCCTTGGGAACGATCCGTGCGATGACGCCCTTGTTTCCGTGCCGGCCCGCCATCTTGTCGCCGACAGAGAGCTTGCGCTTCATCGCGATGTACGCCTTTACAAGCTTAATAACGCCCGGAGGCAATTCATCGCCCTTCTTGAGTTTCGAGATGCGCTCGTCGGTGATCTTGCGAAGCACATCGATCTGCCGCGAAGTCATCTCCTCGATTTCGTCGATCTTCTCGATTAGCAGCGGGTCCTTGTCGTTGAGGCGCAAGCGCTTCAGGTTGCGCGTGGTGATCTTTTCGAGAATTTCACGCGTGAGCTCGGCGCCTTTTGTGAGCAGGCGCTTGTTGGTGCGCTCGTCGTGCAAGTCGGCGACCAGCTTCTGTCCGCCGAGTAGATCAGTCAAGCGCTTCAACCGCTCGTCGGTGAGAATGCGAATCTCATCGGCGAGATTCTTTTCAAGTTTCGCTACCTGTGTGGCTTCGATGGCCTTGTGACGCTCGTCCTTCTCCGCGCCCTTGCGGCAGAAGATCTTCACGTCCACGATCGTTCCCTCGATGCCCGGCGGGCAATAGAGCGAAGCGTCGCGAACGTCTCCGGCCTTCTCGCCGAAAATCGCGCGCAGAAGCTTTTCTTCCGGGGTGAGAGTGGTTTCTCCCTTCGGAGTTACTTTCCCGACGAGAATATCGCCGGGTTTAACTGTGGCGCCGATGCGGATCACGCCGCTCTCGTCGAGGTTGCGCAAAAAGCTCTCGTTGATGTTGGGAATATCCCGCGTGATTTCTTCGGGACCGAGCTTCGTATCACGCGCCTCGATTTCGTACTCCTCGATGTGAATCGAAGTGTAGTAATCCTCTTCGACCAGCTTTTCGCTGACGAGGATGGCGTCTTCAAAGTTGTATCCACGCCAGGGCACGAACGCTACGAGCACGTTGCGGCCAAGAGCGAGTTCGCCGCGGTCGGTGCACGGACCATCGGCTAGAACCTGCCCCTGCTTCACGCGGTCTCCCGCGCGGACAAGCGGTTTCTGGCTGATGCAGGTGTTCTGGTTCGAGCGCTTGAATTTCGTGAGCAGGTAGATGTCCGAGCCCACTTCGCGGCTCAGCACGCCGGACTGGTCGGACTCGACGCGCACGATGACGCGTTCGGAGTCCACCTGGTCGACGATGCCGTCGCGGCGGCAGACGATCACCGCACCCGAATCGCGCGCTGTCACACGTTCCATTCCCGTGCCGACGAGAGGCGCTTCGCCCCTGATCAGCGGCACAGCCTGGCGCTGCATGTTCGACCCCATGAGCGCGCGGTTCGCGTCATCGTTCTCAAGGAACGGAATCAGGCTGGCAGCGACAGAGACAAGCTGCTTCGGCGAAACGTCGATGTAATCCACCTCGTCGCGGTTCTTCAGAACGAAGTTGCCAGCCTGGCGGCAATTGACGAGCTCGGTGGTGATCTTGAGCCGCTCGTCGAGCGAGGCATTGGCCTGCGCGATGACATAGCGGTCCTCTTCCCACGCCGAGAGGTAGAAGCAGTGCGGCTCGACGACTACGCGCCGCCGCTTCAACTCTTCGTTTGCGTCTTCCACTTTTTCCTTTTCGACGATTTCGCCAGCTTTGAACTCGCTGTCACCCGCGTTGATGATCTGCACGAAGTCGATTACGCGGCCGCCCTTCACGCGCCGGTACGGAGATTCGATGAAACCGAATTCGTTGATCCGCGCATACGACGATAGCGAGCTGATGAGACCGATGTTCGGACCTTCCGGCGTTTCAATCGGGCAGATGCGGCCGTAGTGCGTCGGGTGCACGTCGCGCACTTCGAATCCAGCGCGCTCGCGGGACAAACCGCCGGGCCCAAGAGCCGAAAGGCGGCGCTTGTGGGTGATTTCGCTGAGCGGATTCGTCTGGTCCATGAACTGCGAGAGCTGGGAGCTGCCGAAGAACTCGCGAATCGCGGCCATCACGGGCTTGGCATTCACGAGATCGTGCGGCATGGCCGTGGACATTTCCTGGTACACGGACATCTTTTCCTTGATCGCGCGCTCCATGCGAACCAGGCCGATGCGGAACTGGTTTTCGAGCAACTCGCCCACCGCGCGGACGCGGCGATTGCCGAGATGATCGATATCGTCTACCGCGCCGATGTTCTTGCGCAGCTTGAGCAGGTACTTGATCGCAGCGACGAAGTCAGATGGGTCGAGTGTGCGCTTGTCGAGCGGTGTCTCAAGGCCAAGCTTGATGTTAAATTTCAGGCGACCCACTTTGCTGAAATCGTATTTGCGCGCGTCAAAAAACATGCCATTGAAGAGCGCCGTCGCCGTCTCGAGCGTCGGAGGATCGCCGGGACGCAGCTTGCGGTAGATTTCGATTAGAGCTTCTTTCGGCGTGCGGATCGTGTCCTTTTCAAGCGTGCGGCTGACGATCACGCCCACGTCGTCTCGTTCCGGGAAGCAAACGTCTACTTCCGTGATGCCCGCTTCCGCGATCGAAGTCCACATCTCGGGCGTGAGCGCCTTGTTCGCTTCGAGAAGCACTTCGCCGGTCTGGCGATTCACGAGCTCGCCGACGGTGACCGCGCCTTCGAGATCCGCGACGCCAACTTCCACCTGATTCACGCGCGCCTTGACGAGCTCCTTATAGAGCGGCTCAGTGATGCGCTTGTGCGCTCCAACCAGAACGTCTTCCGAACGCGGATGCTTGATCTCCTTCGAGAGCTTGCGGTCGATCAGGCTTTCGGAAACATTCCAGAAAAGGTCGCCATCGCGCAACGTGATGCGCTCCACCTGATAGAAAGTGCGCAAGATGTCTTCATTCGACTTCATGCCGAGCGCGCGCAGGAAAATCGAGCCGAGGAATTTGCGCTTGCGGTCGATGCGGACGTAGAGAATGTTCTTCGTGTCGTACTCGAATTCCACCCACGAGCCGCGGTAGGGAATAATCTTGCCCAGGAAGTAGCTGCGATTGTTCGCAGTCTCGAAAAACACTCCCGGCGAACGGTGAAGCTGGCTGACGATCACGCGCTCGGTGCCGTTGATGATGAACGTGCCGTTTTCCGTCATCAGCGGAATATCGCCGAAGAAAACTTCCTGCTCCTTGATGTCGCGAATGGACTTGGCGCCGGTATCGGGATCCTTGTCGTAAATCGTGAGGCGGATTGTGACTTTGAGCGGCGCGGAGTACGTCATGCCGCGCTCCTGGCACTCGTTCACGTCGTACTTGAGCTGCAGCGTGACCGGATCGCCGCACTTGTTGCAGAAGGTCGGCGTGTTCTTATTGAACGTGCCGCACTTCGTGCACAATACGTCGCCGGTCTTATAGGGATTCGTAACAACCGATGCGCCGCAATTCCGGCAGGTGGCGCGCAAGTGGTGCAGGCCGCGCAGGTGGCCGCACTTGCACTCCCAGTTGCCGATCGCGTAGTCGACGAAATCGAGCTGCGAAAGTCCGCGAAAATCCTGGATCGGAAATACCGACGTGAACACGGACTGCAGACCCGTATCTTCGCGCTCGCTCGGCAGCAAATCCATCTGGAGGAAGCGTTGATAAGACTTCTTCTGTACGTCAATCAGGTTCGGAATCTGGACGGCCGTCTTGATTTTGGCGAAGTCCAGACGCTCCCGTTCCCGAGTGACCCGAACACCATTACGATTGCTCATTGAACCATCCTCATTAGGGCAAAGCCGGAGCGGACGGCACGGGTAGACACCCGCCCCGCCAGTCCGGGAAGGACATTGTTTGAAGTTTTAAATTCGAAAGGAGCGCGCGCGTACGCGAATTCCCTTGCAGCCACGGCACCGGGCCGCTCACAGGCTGCCAGCACTACTTGATCTCGACCTTGGCTCCGGCGTCTTCGAATTTCTTCTTGATCGTGGCAGCCTCGTCCCTGTTGATGCCCTCTTTGACCGTCTTGGGGGCGCCATCCACCAGGTCCTTGGCTTCTTTCAAGCCCAGGCTAGTGACTTCGCGGACTGCCTTAATCACGTTGATTTTGTTCGCGCCGACTTCCGTGAGGACGACGGCAAACTCCGTCTTCTCTTCGGCCGGAGCGCCGCCGCCCGCTGCCGCGCCGCCACCCGCCATCACGGGAGCTGCCGCCGCCGCGGAGACGCCGAACGCCTCTTCCATCTTCTTCACAAGGTCCGACGCTTCGAGAAGCGTCAGTCCCTTGATTTCTTCCAGAATCGATTCCACTTTGCTTGCCATCGCCGTTTCCATCCTCCTCGAAATGAAAAACCGTTACCTAAAACCCGTGCCTCAGAACATTGCCCAGAATCTGTTTTACTGAACTCTTCGAGGCGCGATTCGCTTACTGCGCCTGTTCAGGAGCTAAAGCGCTTGCGGGCGCCGGTTCAGCCGCTGTTGCTGCGCCGCCGCTGAACTTTCCCGCTTTCACCGCTTCGCTCGTCACCACCGCCAGATTGCGCGGTAGAGCTGCCAGCGCCGTTGCGACTCGCTGCGCCGGCGCATTCAGCATGAACATGATCTTGCTAATCAGCTCTTCTTTGCTCGGCAACTGTGCGAGCTGATTGATCTCTTGAATTGAGATGACGCGCCCTTCGACGAATCCCGCGCGGAATTGGAATGCTGGAACGTCCTTTGCGATCTTCGTCAAAATCTTGGCAAGCGCCACCGGGTCGGTCTTTGTGAACGCAATCGAATTCGTGCCCTTCAGATTCTTGAGCAGACCTTCCGCCGGCGTTCCGGCGGCGGCGCGTTCGGCCACCGTGTTCTTCACCACTTCGTAATGCCCGCCCGCCGCTTCGACGGACCGGCGCAGCTTCGTGTCCTGCTGGACTGTGATTCCCTGAAACGTCGAGAGAATGACTGTTGAAACCGTAGCGAGCTGGCTTCGCAACTCTTCCGACTTACTCTGCTTTTCGGCTTTCTTCTTCATGCCGAACTCCTTGGTTCGTCGCGCCCGTTGCTACTTGCGCTGTTACGCTGCAACCGCTACGGCTGCATCCGCTTCCGCGTGATCGATTGGCACGCCCGGCCCCATTGTGGAGGTGAGCGTGATTTTCTTGATGTACTTGCCCTTGGCTGCCGCGGGCTTGGCCTTGATGATGGCGGCGAGCAGCGCCTGCGCGTTTCCGGCCAAGTTCTGCGCCGTAAAACTGATCTTGCCGACCGGTGAGTGAATGATTCCGGTCTTGTCGAGGCGGAACTCCACTTTACCGGCTTTTACTTCCTGAACTGCTTTCGCTATTTCGAATGTGACCGTTCCAGTCTTCGGATTCGGCATGAGGCCGCGCGGACCAAGCACTTTGCCAAGGCGGCCGGCCGATTTCATCATGTCCGGCGTCGCAATCACGGCTTCGAAATCCGTCCAGCCTTCCTGGATCTTCTGGACCATGTCCTCGCCGCCAACGAAGTCTGCGCCCGCTTCCTGCGCCTCGCGAACTTTCTCGCCGCTGGCAATTACGAGCACGCGCTTCGATTTTCCCAGCCCGTGGGGCAGCACCACCGTTCCGCGTACCATCTGGTCTGACTGCTTTGGGTCGACGCCGAGGTTCAAAACCAGCTCGACCGTTTCGTCGAACTTCGCGAAGTGCGCCTTGCGGAGAAGCTCCGCGGCTTCTTCGAGCCGGTACGGGCGCGCCTCGACGAGTTTGCGGGCGCGATCAATATTCTTGCCACCATCTTTCGAACTGCGGCCCATCGCTTTTCTCTCCTGCTGTTGAACTCGCGACTACGCTTCGACTTCGATTCCCATGTTGCGGGCGGTGCCCATTACTGTGCGAATCGCCGATTCGAGGTTCGTGGTGTTCAAGTCCGGCAATTTTATTTTCGCAATTTCGGCGATCTGCTTTTGCGTGACCTTCGCCACCTTGTTGCGGTTTGGCTCGGGCGAACCCTTCACAATCCCCGCGGCGCGCTTCAAAAGTTCGGAAGCGGGCGGCGTCTTCAAAATGAAGGTAAAGGTGCGGTCGCTGTAGATCGTCACCAGAACCGGTATGATCATTCCGTCCGGCTCTTTCGCCGTCTTGGCGTTGAACTGCTTGCAAAAATCCATGATGTTCACGCCGTGGGGGCCAAGCGCCGTGCCCACGGGCGGCGCGGGCGTCGCCTTCGTCGCCGGCAACTGCAGCTTCACCATTGCTTGAACTTTTTTGGCCATGATTGAGCGCTCCTGCTTAATTCTCTACTTATTTCCGCGCATGTTCCGCCGAACGCGCGTTATGCCACTTTTTCGACTTGCGCAAAATCCAATTCGACAGGTGTTGACCGGCCGAAAATCGTGACCGAGACTTTTAGCGTGCTGCGGTCGGAATTCACTTCTTCGACTACTCCTGTGAAATTCGCAAACGGCCCTTCTCCGATGCGCACTTTCTCGCCGCGATCAAACGATAGCTTCGGCTTCGGCTTTTCCGCCGTGGTCGTCGCGCGGTTCAAAATGTTTTGTACTTCTTCTTCCGTAAGCGGAGACGGCGTCTGCCCGGATCCGACGAAACCGGTTACACGCGGCGTCGAGCGAACGACGTGCCATGTGTAGTCGTCCATATCCATCTCGACCAGAACGTAGCCCGGGTAGCACATGCGCGGTGAAATCACTTTTTTGCCGCCGCGCACTTCCACCACCGACTCGGTCGGAATGATGATCTGGCCGATTTTTTCACCGAGCCCGAACGCAGCCACGCGCCCTTCCAGGCTCTCCTTCACCTTTTTCTCAAACCCCGAATAGGTGTGGACGATGTACCACTGCTTTGACATGCCTGTTCCCGTTACTTGAAGTATTTGAGCACCCGTTGAATCAAATAGCTGAATCCGCTATCGACGAGAAAAAAGTAGACTCCGAAAAAAGCCACTGTTACTGTGACGACCACAGTCGTCGAAATCACGTCCGCCCGAGACGGCCAATTCACCTGCTTCATCTCAACGCGCACGTCGTGCAGGAAGCTGCGCAGCCGTCGCGGATACGTCGCCAGCTTGCCCACAGGCTCCAGAAGCGCGAATCCGCTGACTCTCTCGTTTGCTTCTTCTCGGTTCGTTCTCGCTGCCTGTGCCATCAACCTAACCGCCTTTGCGCCGCTAAACTCACTTCATCCGCCCGCCAGCGCTTCCTGCAAAAGAGCTGGCAGGGGAGGAGGGATTCGAACCCCCACTCTCGGTTTTGGAGACCGATGGTCTACCGTTGAACCTACTCCCCTGAATTTTGAGCCACAGGCCAAATTTCATCCTGCGCCCGCCGCCAGGGCGAGGCGTAAATGTGCTGCTGCTTACTTAACCTCTTTGTGCGCGGTGTGCTTCCGGCACGTGTTGCAAAATTTCGACGTTTCGAGCCGGTCCTGATGCTTCTTCCGGTTCTTCGTGGTCGTGTAGTTGCGGTTCTTACAATCGCCGCATTGGAGTGTGATGATCTCTCGCATGGTCGTTTACTCGATGATCTCAGCGACGGCGCCGGCGCCGACTGTGTGGCCGCCTTCGCGAATCGCGAATCGCAATCCCTTCTCGAGCGCTACCGGCGTGATCAGCGATATCTCGACCGATATGTTGTCCCCCGGCATCACCATCTCCACTCCCTGCGGCAGCTTTACGTCTCCCGTCACGTCCGTCGTTCGGAAGTAAAACTGCGGCCGGTACCCCGTGAAGAACGGCGTGTGCCGCCCGCCCTCTTCCTTCGTCA
>Ga0185299_10000868_pt1 | contig 70211 bp, 66 predicted proteins | sample PaiPotPPA55metaG_FD_128002 | JGI IMG/M metagenome (GOLD analysis project Ga0185299, IMG submission 128002) | Iron sulfur acid spring bacterial and archeal communities from Banff, Canada, to study Microbial Dark Matter (Phase II) - Paint Pots PPA... ...
CGCTCAGAAGGGCCGCGAAGAAGAAGTCTTCCGCATCTTCCAGAAGTGGGGACTCGACGCGGTTGAAATCGGCCGGGTGACCTCCGACGGGAAGATGCGGGTGCTCGAACATGGTGAGGTGGTCGCGGAACTTCCGAATGCCGCGCTCACGGACGACGCGCCGGTGTACAAACGTCCGCTGGCGCGCTGGGAACCGCCGGTCGATCGGGAAATGCCGGAGCATATTAAGCTCGCCGAAAGCGGAGACTTCTCGGTTCAGGTCAAGCGTTTACTCGCTAGCCCCAACATTTGCTCGAAGCGTTGGGTCTGGCAGCAATATGACCACATGGTGCAGACCAACACTGTCGACGCGCCCGGAGCGGGCGATGCCGGCGTCATCCGCATCAAGGGCTCCAATCGCGGATTGGCCATGGCGCTCGACGGCAACAGCCGCTGGTGTTATCTCGATCCTCGTCTCGGCGCTATGCACGCGGTCGCCGAAGCCGCCCGCAAAGTAGCTTGCGCCGGAGCGACTCCGATCGGTGCCACCAACTGCCTCAACTTCGGCAACCCAGAAAAGCCGCACATTATGTGGCAGTTTTCGCAGACGATTGACGGGATTACCAAAGCTTGCGAGGAACTGGATACGCCGATTACCGGCGGCAATGTCAGCTTCTACAACGAAACTCTCGGCGAGGGTATTTACCCGACTCCGGTGATTGGTGTGGTCGGAATTCTCGAAGACGTCCACAAAACGGTGAAGATGAATTTCGTGAATGCCGGAAGAAAAGTCGTCTTGCTGCGCGCGAATGAAGCTGGCGATGCCGTCGATGCCGAGTTGGAGTTTGGGTCGTCCGAGTACGCTAAAGAAATTCTCGGAGCCCTGTGGGGCTATCCGCCGGAACTGGATATCGAGAAGGAAGCCACGCTGCAACGGGCTCTGGTGGCCCTCATACGGGCGGCCCTGGTCGAGTCTGCTCATGATTGCTCCGATGGCGGATTAGCCGTGGCGCTGGTGGAGTCGGCGCTGCCAGGCGGAGTGGGCTTTAGCGTTAGATTGCCCGGGCAGCAAGTAGCGCCTGAGTTCCTGCTGTTTGGAGAAGATGCTGGCCGGGTCGTACTAAGCTGCGACCCAATCCAGCTGCCGCGAATCCAACAAGTAGCGGAGGAGTATGGCGTTTTCGCGGATGTGTTGGGCGAAACGGGATCGGACAGGGTTGAGATCGCGGTGAATGGCCAGCCCGTGATTTCAGCAAGCGTCGCCGAGTTGCGGGAAGCGTATGAAGGCGCGCTGGAAAGGGCGTTGCGGACGGAACCGGGCGTTGCCGCTGCGGACTAGTTTTTGCCCGGCTGGACGGCCGAGGGCGGCCGTCCCTACGCGAGCGATTTTGAATTGGCTAAGGGCTAAAGGCTAACTGCTCAATGTTGACTTCCGACAAATTTCGTGATGAATGCGGTGTGGTCGCCATCCACGCCCATCCTGAGGCGGAGAAACTTGCCTATCTCGGACTGCATGCCCTCCAGCATCGTGGACAGGAATCAGCCGGCATCGTCACCTCGGACGGCGAACGCTTGCGCCAGCACAAGTCGATGGGGCTGGTCGCCGATATCTTCAGCCACGAAGTGCTGGCTTCTCTGCGCGGTGTTCTTGCCATCGGCCACACCCGATATTCGACGGCCGGCGATTCGGCATTGCTGAACGCCCAGCCCATCATGGTGCGATCCAACAAGGGCACGATCGCGATTGCTCATAATGGCAACCTGGTAAACGCGCAGGCGATTCGCGCGAAGCTGGAGGGCCAGGGCTCGATCTTCCAAACCAACAGCGACACGGAAGTGCTGGTTCACCTGATTGCGCTCTCCCGCGAGCAGACCTTGCCCGATGCCATCGCCGACAGCCTGCGCCGCGTGGAAGGCGCTTTTTCGCTGGTCATGATCAGCCGCGACCGTATCTTCGCCGCCCGTGATCCGCGAGGGTTCCGCCCACTGGCGATGGGACGCATCCCGGCTCTGACTTCCGAGAAGAAGGATACGGTCGTCTTTGCCTCGGAAACCTGCGCTTTTGATTTGCTCGGCGCCACCTACGAACGCGACGTCAAACCCGGCGAACTGGTCATCGTCGGGCCCGAAGGCATCAGCTCGCGTTTTTACTCGCCGTCTTCAGCGCAATCGAGCTGCATCTTTGAACACGTTTATTTTTCGCGTCCCGACAGTCTGGTGTTTGGCCGCTCGGTCGATCAAAGCCGCGATGCTATGGGACGCCAGCTCGCGCGCGAAGCCCCGGTGGATGCGGACATCGTCGTGCCAGTTCCCGATTCCGGCAATACCGCAGCCATCGGATACGCCGCCGAGAGCGGCATCCCTTTTCGCCTTGGCCTCATCCGCAACCACTACATCGGACGCACTTTCATCGAGCCGCAACAGTCTGTCCGCGACTTCGGGGTGAAGCTGAAACTGAATGCCGTTCACGGTCTGCTCGAGGGCAAACGAGTGATTCTGGTCGACGATTCCATTGTGCGCGGCACCACCAGCAGGAAGATCGTGCGCATGATTCGTAATGCGGGTGCGAAGGAAGTCCACATGCGGATTTCCTGCCCGCCGACCATCTCGCCCTGTTTCTACGGGGTGGATACGCCTTCCAAAAAAGAGCTGATTGCCGCCAACAAGACGATCGATGAGATTCGCGATTTCATTGTCGCCGACTCGCTCGCCTATCTCTCGCTGGAAGGTCTTAAAAAAGCTTGCGCGGACGGAGAAAAAACCACTTACTGCTCCGCCTGCTATACGGGAAATTATCCCACTAAGATCGACGTGGAAGAGATTCTGCCGGAGACCGCCTCGCACTAGCAGCCCGCGGCGGTGAGACCGCACTTTTCACCCTCCATTTCGGCGCTCCCAATTCCCCAGACTCTGTCATCTTCTCCCGGATCTCTGCACGATCTGTGCAAACTTTGTGCATCTTTTGAGGGGGATACGTCTGTTTCTCAATTTGGGGTGTATTGCGCGCCCATCCGAATGGTATGCTTTTCGGGCACGCCCTTGCCTTCGGCGCATTCGGCAGACTCATTTGGAATGACGAAAGCATTTTCAATTTTCGGATCAGGTTCCAGGCCTCAACTTGGCCCCTTCGAGCAGCAGGTGCTGCAAAAGCTTTGGTGGCATGGCAGCGCCACGGTTCGCGAACTGCTTGCCGACGGCAAGATCCGCCAGGCCTACACCACGGTGATGACGACCGTGGACCGTCTCTACAAGAAGGGCCTGCTCGACCGCGTCGCCGAAGGCAGAGCGTTCCGCTACACTCCGCGTCAGACTCCCGAAGAACTGCAACGGGTCGCGGCGCTTGAGGGTATCCGGCAATTGCTGGGCTCTGGCGACGCTTCGTCTTTGCCTCTTTCATATTTGGTGGAAGCGCTGAGCGTCCATGACGCGCAACTGCTGGATGAGCTGCAACTTCTGGTCGAACGCAAACGCCGCGAACTCAAGGCCCGGGAAATTAACGATCGGAAAAATAACGACCGGGGGCCACGCTGATGTTTGTCTTGCGCGGTATCGCCGTCTCGCTCACTTTCTTCGTTCTGCTTTACTGTCTGCTGTCGGCGCTCGTGGCAGTCGCGTGGCGCTCGCTGAAGTTGTTGCGTGTGACGGAACAGAGCCTGGCCGGTGTGCTCTTCGCATTGCGGGTTCTTCCGCTGGCGGCTTCTGTCATCGTTACATTCGTTTTTGTCGTACCGTCGTTTCAGTTGCTGGAACCCCGTTCGATGAATAGTAATGAGGGCATTGGTGCGATGCCGCTCGCGCTGGGCATTTGCGCTCTCCTGCTGATTGCCTGCGGCTGCTTCCGCGTGATCGCCGCCCAGACCCGAACTTCTCGCGCGGTGGCTCGCTGGCTGGAAGGTGCTCATCCTCTGAACGTGAATACCAGGGCGCAGACCGTGACGTTTTGCTCGCGACGCGAGGCTCCGCCACTTACTTTGGTGGGTGTCCGCAGACCGAGAGTGCTGGTTTCGGAATCCACGGTTGCGCTTCTGAGTCCTGACGAACTGGACATTGCGCTTAAGCATGAACTCGCGCACATGCGCTCTCGCGACAACCTGAAGAAACTCGTCTTCCGTTTCTGTCCTTTCCCAGGCATGGCGAGGCTGGAAAGTGCCTGGTCCCAAACCGCGGAACTTGCCGCCGATGATGCAGCGGTCTCGAATCTGAACGACGCCGTTGACCTGGCCGCGGCCCTGGTCAAGCTCTCCCGTCTGGTTCCGGTCGATGCCGCTCCGATCTGCACAGTGGGCTTCGTGACCGGATCGATCAGCGCACGCGTGGCGCGCCTGCTTGCCTGGAATGAATCCGGAGCCGGCAACGCTCACCACATACCAATTCGCGCGTGGTACGCGATTCCGTCCGTCGTTGCGGCGCTCGCTTTAGTCTTTGTCAGCTATGGCCCGTCTCTGGTACTGACGCATAAAGTTACAGAATGGCTTGTCCGCTAAGTCCGCCTGCCCTGCTTGCAGAGTGTTCTTCTTGCCAATCATTTTGATACCACTATCGCTGGTAGTAATTAGCGCGTCCCGTTACGCTCGGTGAGCTAGTCTGCTTCGCCGCGCAGGCAACTTCCCCTGGCCAGTCTTAAAGAGCGGCAAGCTCTTTGTTGGCCGGAGTTTTTTCATGCTCGCCAGGTTCTCGTGCGCCGAAATACGCAGATCGAGTTCGCTCATCCACGCGGTTATTTTCTCGATTTGTCTGTTGACGTTCGCCGCTGTTCCTTCGCCCATGCGCGCACAGAATCCGAACGGAGCGCTTCGGGGAGAGGTTCAGGACGCGAGCGCCGCGCGAGTGCCGCATGCCCAGGTCACCGTCGAGTCGAACACATCCTCCATGGCTCGCCGGGCAACGGCGGATGATCGGGGAGAATTCCGCATCGACGGCCTGTTGCCCGGTTCTTATCGCGTCACCGTGACGGCCAAAGGCTTTGACCAGGCCAGTGCAAATGTCGACGTTGCTGTCAGCCTGGTGCGCGATATCACCGTCACGCTCAAACCGGAAAGCGGGAGCGAGACGGTGAATGTGCGGAGCAATGCTTCCTCGATCACGACCGAGTCGATTGACACGGCGAGTGCGGTGCAGCAGGGCGTAGTCACCAGCCGGGACCTCGAAACTCTTCCGCTCGCGGCGCGCAGCTTTGCCAACATTGCTTACCTCGTGCCCGGAACTGAGCCAGTTGAGCCTTCCGATCCCACGAAGGCGCGTATCACCGCCGTCTCGACGGGAGGAAGCTCCGGCTTGAACAACGAACTGTCCGTCGACGGCGCCGATAACTCCGACGACTGGATCGGCGGCTTCCTGCAAAACTTCTCGACCGATGGCATTCAGGAATTTGCTGTGCGCACGGCGAACGAAGATGCTGACACCGGTGGGACCACCGCTGGGTCGGTCGTGATCACCACCAAGCACGGCACCAACGAGTGGCACGGCGACGCGGCTTTCTACGGGCGCGCGGCGTCGCTCAATGCGCGCTTCCCGATTGAGAATCCGGCGCCCGACCCCAAGCAGCCGTTTTCGCGGGAGAACTACGTGGGAACTCTCGGCGGGCCGCTCGTGAAAAACAAGTTCTGGGTCTTCGCTTCATTTGAGCATGTCCATGAAAATGCCAGCATTGCGTACAGCCCCGCGAGCACCTCGCAATTCAATGCCCTGGCGCAGTTGGCCGCGGATGGCCTGATTCCAGGCGTGCCATCCATCGCTGTACCCCAAAACGTTCCCATCCCCTTCCGCGACTACATCAGTTCGCTGCGCTTCGATTGGGCGCAATCTTCGAAGTCGCAATGGTTCTTGCGCACTTCCGAAGACAGCTACCTGACGCGCAATGCCCTGGTGCAGCAAGCAACGCTGCCTTCTACCGGACTGACCACGCACAACAACTACTGGAACGCAGTGCTGAGCAATACGTATGCTTTCAGTCCGACGTGGCTCGGCACTTTGGTGCTCGATGCCAGCCTCCTGCACCTCACTCAGACGCGTAACTCGGACCTAGGCTTCGCGCTGGCGTTTCCCTTCAGTTCGACAGCGTTGACCGTCTCCGGCTTCGAAACCTTCGGCGACAACCAGTTCGCCACCCCAATCACTTTGTTTCCGACGCTGCGCAATCAGGACAAATACCAGATGCGCTACGACCTGAGCCGCGCTACGGGCGATCATTCGCTCAAGTTCGGCGTGAACTTCATCCATGAGCCGGTGCTGGGCGGGGCGTTCGCGGCGACGGCGGAACAGTTCATCGTCTATCCCAATAACCCCGATGTCTACGCCGCCGACGAATCTCAGTTTTACTTCGTTCCTCCGTCTCAGGAGTGCAATCCGCCGCCCGATCCGGCTTCCGGCATCAGTTGTACTTTTACTCCCGCCGGCGACGGGCGCTTCTCGCAAAACGTTCAGAGACTCGGACTTTACGCTCAGGATTCCTGGCGAGTTACACATCACCTCACCGTCAACTACGGACTGCGTTATCAGACGACCTTCGGATTGTTCACAGCTTCAGGCCGCAGCCAACTGGAGAATCCCGCTTACCTTACCCTGAAAGCCCTGGGCGTTAACCTGATCAACGGCGCACCGCACGATTATCGAAAGCAAATCGCGCCTCGCCTCGGAATCGTCTACTCTCCCGGCGGGAGTGAGAAGACCGTGATTCGGGCGGGCTTCGGTATGTTCTACAACGATCTAGCGCAGGGAGGGTGGGCGGCTGCGTTCCAGGGAGTGAATACTGTTCCTGGAGTCTGCGTTGTTCCAACAGATCCTGGTTGTCTCCCCGCGGGTGCTCCAGGAGGCCTTATTGACCCCAACTACAAGACACCGTATGCCATCCATATAACGGGCGGGGTGCAGCACGCCCTCAACGAACACTGGAGCGTCAGCGCCGACTACACGCACGAGCAGGGCAACCACGGGTATCGCGGCTACAACTACACACCGGATGTGAATATCAATGCCAATGCCCCCAGTCTTTCCGTCTTCCACTCCGACAACCGCTCCAGCTACGACGCCCTCATGTTGCGGGCGCAGGGTAATGTCTCCCGCCGTTTCAGCTTGACCGCGCACTACACGCTCGCGCAGGCGAAGACCTGGGGTTGCATACTGGGCGAACTCTTCGACTATGTGAATGGCGTTTGCGATCCGCTGAATGCCTTTGGACCCGGCGACTACGGACCGTCCGGCGAAGATGTTCGCCACCGGTTTGTGCTTGCCGGTACGGTGTACATCCCTGGCGGTTTCGAATTGACTACGCTTACGCAGGCCGAGAGCGCCCGCCCATTCACCATCACCAACGCGAATGGCAGCGGCCGCATTTCGGTGAATGGAAAGCCGACCAAGCTCGATGATTTCCGCGGAACGCCCTACATCCAGGTAGACATGCGCGTCAGCCGCGCCATCAAAATCGGGGAGCGCTGGCAGATTAGCCCGTTCGCCGAGTTCTTCAACCTGTTCAACCGCAACAACCCCGGCGCTAATTTCGTTGCCAACGTGGCCGCACTTCCGGTTCCTGCCGACCAGATCGCGAGCGGCAATGTGACCGACATCTGCACGGTTGCAGACTGCTCTGTAACCAAGCCCGTCACCAGCTTCAAGCAGCTCGAAATTCCCTCGGGTGGTTTGGGCGATTTCTTTGGCCCTGGCACCACGGTTGGAATCCCGTTCGCAGCACAACTTGGAGTGCGGGTGACGTTCTAGAATTTTCTATAGAGAGCCCGTCTATTTACGCCGATTATATTAACCAGGCATCAATCCCCCGAAACTGTCGCACTAGAGCAAGAGGCGATCCCACGTGCCGCCATACCGAATTGCACGAACCATTTCTCTCTCGTAAATACTCTGGGGGAATCCGAGCTCGATTCGGCTTGTTCCCTCGAGGGATTTCAATTGTTCGGCGGAGAGTTCCAGATCCCGTGGAATGGAGCACCCGAGCAACATTTCCCAGGGCTCCCCATGCCGCGTGGCACGGGGAGCATCCTGGGAATAAACCCGCTCACTGCGCCCGATTCAATTTCCCGAACAGACGAGATCAAAATCGGTAGAAATGAGTCCATTCGCGCCAACCGAATTGATCACCATGCCCCCCGGTCCTTTAAGGGTAATCTGGAGCGACGACATAGGGGCGGCGTTGTTGAGATCGACATTGGTTGCCACGCAATTCACGTGACTGTTGTTGTTGAACACACCATTCCGAAAGAAAATGGCGTAGCTGCCCGGCCCATCCAGCGTTACAACATCAATCCAGTTATTGCCGTTGACCTTGTCTTGCTGTCTGATATTGCCGTCGGCGCTAATCTCAGCGCTTGCTTGCGCCGCCGTAACCGAATCGGCCACAGCCAAGGGAAGCCTCGTACTGCCCGCGGGACAGACGCCAGAAACAGCGCTCTTTAAGGTGCCCGAACTACTTAGGCAAAATAGTTTGGTATGTTCAGCCCTAGCGATCCCGGGTGCCAGAAGAAGCATACATCCCATCGATAACACGGCCATCCGGCCGTAATGCCTGACTTTCATAAAATCCTCCTGTGAGTTGATGAGTTATACCGCATGATGCCGACCTAAGAAAAAATGGTTAAAGAATTACGAAACACAATTCCACCTTTCAGTTTTTCTTATTCTGCGTGTGCACTCCACACTCGCCAAAACCCCTTGGTTTTACTGTTAGGTAGAAGGCATCGATTTGAATGATGTATTCCACCCAACAGCGAAAGCTCAAACGCTGCCCTTGATTTTCGCCTGCATCAATACCCACCCTGATGCCCCTAGGCCACTAAGCGGTCCCACACACCGCCATACCTAATTGCACGAACCATTTCTCTCTCGTAAATACTCTGGGGGAATCCGAGTTCGATTCGGCTTGCTCTATCGAGGCACTTCAATTGTTCGGCGGAGAGTTCCAGATCCAAACTGGCGAGATTGTCCTGGAGTTGAGATACCTTCCGCGCTCCAATGATCGGGATTACCGGCACCGTTTGATGGCGCAACCAGGCGAGCGCGACTTGCGCCATGGTGCGACCGGTATGTTCGGAGACCGACTTCACAGCCGAGATGATCGGCGCCACTCGTTGTTCCTCAGGAAGGAAGTCTTTCATTCCCTCATTGGCCATCCTCCCGCCGTCGACCTTGCCTTCGCCGTGATATTTCCCGGTGAGAATTCCACGCGCCAGGGGAGACCAAGCTACAACCCCCACGTTCAAAGCTTTCGCCATGGGAACAAGTTCGCGCTCGACCGTTCGCTCCACGAGGCTGTACTCGATCTGCAACCCAATGAACTGTGTCCAGGCGCGAAGCTCGGCCAGAGTATTTGCCTGGGCGATCCACCAAGCGGGAGCGTCCGAGATGCCGACGTAGAGAACCTTGCCCTGGCGAACCATATCGTCCAGACCGCGCATGACTTCTTCCACGGGCGTGATCCCATCCCAGATGTGCACCCAGTAGAGGTCGATGTAGTCGGTCTGCAATCGCTTCAGACTGGCGTCCAGTGCTTGCATCATGCTCTTGCGGTGATTGCCCGCCGCGTTCGGATCGTTACCCGGCGCAGCGTTAGAGAACTTCGTGGCTAAAACGGCGCTCTCGCGATGGCCCTGAATGAACTCACCCAGGAATCGTTCGCTCGTGCCGTTGGTGTAGAAATTCGCCGTGTCAATGAAGTTTCCGCCCGCCTCGCGGTAGGTCTCATACACTTTCTGCGCTTCAGCCTTGGGGGACCCCCATCCCCATTCCTCGCCAAAGGTCATCGTGCCTAGAGCCGCTTCGGAGACCCGAAGTCCGCTCTTGCCCAGCAATCTGTATTTCATAATCGTGCTCCTTTCATCCGTGTATATGCTGCAATCGAGTTCCGTTCTGACCTCATCTTGTTTCAATCTCTTTAGTATCTGATTACTCACTCATAACTTAGATGCAAAAAATTACTTCCGGGCGATTCCTGCCCAATAGATCTCGAATCCACCGTTACGATACTTGTTTATCATAGCTGGTTTCACCACGATCAGGTCCATGGTCGCTTCTGCGAAAGCCCCCAACAGGTCGCGGCGTCGAGGATTGCGTTTCGCCACTGAACTCCTCTATAACCGAGTGTATACTCAATTCTACATAGCACGTAGCCGATGGCAATCCGAGTCCAGGGGGCGCGGTACTAGCGGCCTGATGGTTTTCTGGCGATTGCGACTCGCGCAATCCCTTGCAGATCGTTTGTAAGGCCAACGTCTATCCAGCCGGCCAGCCTATGCCGCACGACTTCGGCGATCGTCCCGCTGATCTCGAATACTAGCCAGCCGCCGGGCATGAGCGCCGTCTGCGCCTGCGGAATGAGCCGCTCGATGACTTCCAGGCCGGTTGGTCCGGCGAACACGGCATTTCGCGGCTCGAACTTGCGCACTTCGAGTTGCACCGAATCTTCCTCCGACTCGCCGACGTAGGGGGGATTCGAAACCACGAAGTCGAACTCGCCATGTGGCAAGCCGTTGAGCAGATCCGCCCGGTGAAACTTGATCCGTGAAGTGAGCTCATGCCGTGCCGCGTTCGCTCGTGCGACTTCTAGCGCTTCGGGAGAAATATCTGTCGCATGGATCTCAGCCGATGGGATCTCTTTGGCCAGGGCAAGAGCGATCGCTCCCGACCCGGTGCCGACATCGACTATGCGGAGATCGTGTGGCGCGGACACTCCCGTCCGCGGCTTTGGACTTTGGTCTTGGCTGTGATCCGAGCGAACTCCCGAGGCCAGCTCCAGCACGGCCTCCACCACATGCTCTGTCTCCGGGCGAGGAATCAGCACCGCCGGCGACACGATTAGATCCATCCCCCAGAATTCCTGGTGCCCGGTGATGTACTGCGCTGGCAGTCCGGCAGCCCGGCGAGCTAGAGCTTCGCCGTAGCGCTGGGTTTCGTTGGGCGTGAGCTCGCGCTCGGGATGCGCGTAGAGATACGCACGGTCGCAATCGAGCGTGAAGATGATGAGGAGTTCCGCGTTCATGCGCGGGGAGGGGACTCCGGCGGCTGTTAGGCGCTCGACTGCCGCATTGAGGGAATGGCGAAGTTGCACGAGTCTATTTCAACACAGGTCTAGCCCGCAACCGGGCTTGCCACGCACGCTATCATAGGTTGCAGATGGGTTGAGATTCCAGATGACTGTCGAACAACAGGTGCTTGAAAAGCTTCGCGAACTACCTCCTCAAAAGCAAGAGGAGGTTCTTGCCTTTTGTAAGCCGACTACAGGAAAAATCTGGGAACGGACCTCGGCGAAGCCTGTTAGGTCTTTGGTCGGACCTGGGTGTGAAGGTGAGTGAAGAAGACATCGCCGAAGCCCGTCGCAAAATGTGGGGTAGCTTCCCGCGGGATGTTTCCTGATGGCGGTGGTCCTGGATACCCACGGTGTATCTGGTACCTCTCCGATTCAAAACAGCTCTCGCCTACTGCCCGTCTAATCATTACAACCGAAGAGAAAAACGGTGAGAGTATTTTCGTCTTCGCGATCTCGCTGGTCGAGGTCATTTACCTGGCAGAGCGAGGTCGGCTGCCGCTGACCGCGCTGCAGAGTCTGGAAAATGCTCTCGGAGATCCGATGGGAAGCATGGTCATTGCGCCATTGGATGCAGCAGTGGCCAAGGCTGTCCAGAAGATATCCCGCCTTACCGTCCCAGACATGCCGGATCGGACTATCGCCGCAACCGCCGTGCATTTGAACGCTGATCTTGTGACGCGTGATCGTCGACTTCAAGCCGCGTTGGGGAATCGGAGCATCTGGTAGCTGCCAAGCGTCTGCCTCACACCACGCTCGCCGTCTCCTGCTTCATCTTCTCGGCCTGATAGTGCGTGATCAGCGCGTCGATAATCGGTTGCAGTTTGCCGTCCATCACCTGCTCCAGTTGGTGGATGGTGAAGCCGATGCGATGGTCGGTGAGCCGGTTCTGGGGAAAATTGTAGGTCCGGATTTTTTCCGAGCGGTCGCCCGATCCCACCATCTGCTTGCGCTCTTTCGCGAGCGCGTCCTGCTGCTTCTGCATCTCGACCTCGTACAGACGAGAGCGCAGCACGCGCATGCCTTTTTCGCGGTTCTTGATCTGCGACTTTTCATCCTGACAGCTCACCACCGTATTTGTCGGAATGTGCGTAATGCGTACCGCCGAATACGTCGTGTTCACTGACTGTCCGCCCGGCCCCGACGAACAGAACGTGTCGATGCGCAGGTCTTTCGCTTCGATCTTGACGTCGACTTCTTCCGCTTCCGGCAGCACCGCCACCGTGATCGCCGAGGTATGCACTCGACCTTGCTGCTCGGTCGCAGGCACGCGCTGCACGCGATGCACACCGCTCTCATATTTCAGGCGTGAATAGACGCGGTCGCCTTCGATCAGCGCGATGACTTCCTTCAGCCCGCCCACACCCGACTCCGACGTGGACAGCACTTCGACCTTCCACTTCTGGGTCTCGGCATAGCGGTTGTACATGCGGAAGACTTCCGCGACGAAAAGCGTCGCCTCATCACCGCCCGTTCCGGCGCGAATTTCGAGGATCACGTTCTTCTCGTCGTTCGGATCCTTCGGCAGCAGCAGAACTTTGAGGGCTTCTTCAACGGTGACGATGCGTGCGTCGAGCTTCGCCAGTTCTTCTTCGGCGTAGGCCCGCATCTCGGGATCTTTTTCGTCGACGAGGACGGCCCTGCTTTCGGCGATCCCGCGCTTCAGATCTTTGTACTCGCGATATTTCTCGACGATGGGCGCGACTTCGGCATGGGCCCTGGCGGTCTTCTGGTATTTCGCCGAATCGTTTGTGATCTCCGGCGACAACAGCGCTTGCGTCAGTTCCTCGTAGCGCACTTCAATTTGGTCCAAGCGTTCAAACATAATATTGATCCGTAGAGACGGGGGCTTGCTTCGTCTCAGCCAGCAGCAGTGAAACGCGGCAAGCCGCGTCTCTACTCTAATGATTTGGAAGGAGAAAGAAAACAAGAGTCGCGGCGGGCACCGCTAGGCAATCACTAATTCGCCGCCGTGCTGCTTTTCGAGCTTCATGGCTTCATCCAGCGCGACGATTGCGCACTCGACTTCGCGGTCATCCGGAGGTTGGGTTGTGATCCTCTGCAGCCAGAGTCCTGGAGCTGTCATCAACGCGAAGAGCGAGCCGCGATGCTTGGCGGCGAACCGAATGATTTCGTAGGAAACGCCGGCAATCAGCGGTAGCAACGCAATACGCTCAGCAAAGCGCGCCCAGAATGTGTGAACCGGGATGAACATGTAGACGACCATCGAGATGATCATTACCGTCATCAGGAAGCTCGTTCCGCACCGTGGATGATAGGTCGAATACTTCTGCACTGCCGCGGTTTCGAGCGGATCGCCATTCTCGAACGCAAATACCGTCTTGTGCTCGGCCCCGTGATATTCGTATACGCGCCGAATGTCTTTCCACAGCGACACGCCCCAAACGAACAGCAGGAACATCGCGATACGGATCAGTCCGTCAACCAGGTTAAACAGGAACTGCTGCCCGAAAACTGGATTCACCTTTTTCAGTTCGGTGGCAGCCAGCAGCGGCAGGTACTTGTACATGAAGATGAAGAAGGCGACGGAGAACGCCATATTCAATCCCGCCATCCAGCCAGTGATTTCAAACTTCTTTTTATTCTCGCCCTGATCGTCAGCGCGAGCGGCGTTGCTACCGTCGTCGTTGCTCGGATCGGAGGCTATCTCTTCCAGCGCCGCATTGGCGGAAAATTTCAGCGCGCGGAATCCGAGCGTCATCGCGTGGCCCAGCGTCATCACCCCGCGTACTACTGGCCAGCCCATCCACTTATGCTGCTCGGACGGCCGCTCCAGCGGTTCGCTGTGCGTAACAATCTCGCCCGAAGGCTTGCGAACAGCGATGCCCCAGGCATGCGGCGAACGCATCATGACGCCCTCCAGCACCGCCTGCCCGCCGACGAGGGTTTCCTCGCCGCTCTCCAGAGCCGGGAGCAGCTGGACCGCCGCCAAAAAACGCAAGTTTTGCCGCCAACGTCGCATAGCCATTGGATGTTGCTTCGAGGAAGGACGACTCCAAGTCCGACCTTTAGATTACCACAGAATTCAAGAAATTACCCGCATCATCCGGTCAGCTCGCAGACGAGTATCCCCTTATATGTCAGTCGATTGCCCGGAAATGTCAGTGTGTCATCCTGAGCCTCCGACCGCCGCAATCGCGGTGATCGGCCATAGCATCGAATGACGGATGCTGCCCTTCGCCCGGACCTGCGACGCGATCGCCGCAACCGCCAAAAAGCTGGAAAAGACGGCGCTGGTTGCCGCCTATTTGCGATCTTCTTTGCAAGCGTTGCCACCGAGCGAAGCCGCGACTGCCGCCATCTTTCTTTCCGGGCGCCCGTTCCCGGCATACGAAGAAGCGACTTTGCAGGTGGGCGGAGCGCTGCTCTGGCGCGTAATCGGAGAACTCTCCGGGAAATCGGAGCACAAACTGACCGAGATTTATCGCAGGCACGGCGACGGGGGATCGGTGGCGGCTGAGGCGCTTCCTGACAGGCCGGAATCCAGCCTCTCGCTGAGCGAAGTGCAGCGAGCATTTTACGAGATTGCTGCGGCCCGCGGGCCAGCGGCGAAGGCCTTTCTTCTACGCGGGCTTTTAGAGCGAGCGACGCCGCTCGAAGCGAAGTACATTGTGAAGATCATCAGCGGAGACCTTCGCATCGGTCTGAAAGAGAGTCTTGTCGAGGAAGCCATCGCCCGCGCGTTCGAAGCGCCGCTCGCCGAAGTCAAACGCGCGAACATGCTGATCGGCGATATTGGCGAAACCCTGCGTCTGGCATCTGCCGGCAAGTTAGCGGAAGCACGCCTCCGGCTCTTCCATCCCATCGACTTCATGCTTGCGAGCCCGGTCGAGTCTTCCGAGGAAGCGCTGAGCTATTTTCAGAATGCGTCGGTGGAAGACAAGTACGATGGCATCCGCGCCCAGGCGCATGTCAGCGGGGGCGAAGTCCGTATTTTTTCGCGAACGCGCGACGAAATTACGGAGTCCTTTCCCGAATTGCCGTTGGCGCTTGGCGGGCTGCCGAAAGACGCAATTCTTGACGGCGAAATCGTCGCGTGGAATTCGTCCGGCGCTGGCCGTGCGTTCCCCTTCAGCGCGCTCCAGCAGCGACTCGGCCGGAAAAAAGTCAGCGCCAAACTTCTGCAAGACGTCCCCGCCGCCTATCTCGTTTTCGACGTTCTTTATGCAGATGGCGAACTCCTCCTCGACCGTCCGCTTCGCGAACGCGCTCGAATTCTCGACGACCTGCTCGCCGCACCACGCAGCATGATCGTTCACCACCTCCAGGAACAGTCGAGCCTCGGCTTCGCTGATTCACACGACAACGATCCAGAGGGGAAGTCCCTTGCTCCTGTACTCCGGGCTCCGGTCGCTACGGCCAGCTCGGCGGAAGGTCTCGATGCCCTCTTCACCGCCGCGCGAGAAAGGGGCAACGAGGGACTGATGATCAAGGACCTCGACTCTCTATATACCCCCGGCCGTCGCGGTAAATCCTGGCTCAAAATGAAGCGAGAACTGGCGACGCTCGACGTGGTCGTTACCGCCGTCGAATACGGACATGGCAAGCGCATCGGAGTCCTCAGCGACTACACATTCGCAGTGTGGGAGGGCGAGCGTTTGGTAAACATCGGCAAGGCGTACTCAGGACTCACCGATGCCGAGATCGCGGAAATGACGCAGTGGTTCCTCGCCCACAAGATCAGCGAAGAAGGGCTGCGACTGGAAGTGGAGTCAAAGATTGTTCTCGAGGTGGCATTCAACAACATGATGCGTTCGACACGCCACGAGAGTGGTTACGCTTTGCGTTTTCCACGAATCGTGCGGCTGCGTCCAGACAAGCGCCCAGAAGATGCGGACACTATCGAGACGGTGAAGGAAATTTACGAGCGGCAGCACGCGCAATGAGCGTCGTTGGTCGCTGGTCTTTGGCTAAAGTCTTCGCTAACGACTATCGACAGACGACCAACGACTGTTCCAGGGCAATATGAAGATCCCCAAACACTGTTAGCGAGCGTGATCATGCTGGTCGTGATCGCTGTGCTCTTCCTCCCGCACCGCGATCACGCATCCGTGCGCTGTTTCGCACACCACGTGTTCCAACTGGATCGTCGTATGGTGGATGCCAAACCCCTGGCCGAGTTTTTCGTTGATCTCGCGCAGAATCGTGTCGCTCTCTGACGTCGCCATGTCCGCGATCTTCACGTGCGCCGAGAGCGCGTGGTTTTCCGAGCCAATGCTCCACAGATGCAGATCATGAACATCGCTCACGCCTGCGATCTTGCGCATTGTGGACTCCACCGCATCCAGACTCATCCCGCGCGGGGTGCCCTCCAGCAGAATATTCAGGGTCTCGCGCACGATCCCGAAGCTCGACCACAAAATCAGCGCGCCGATCCCGAACGACAGTGCCGCGTCGATCCAGTATTGTCCCGTCCACAGGATCGCAAAACCTCCCACAAGCACAGCCGCGGTTGACAGCGTGTCGCCGACCTCGTGCAAGAGGGCGCTCCGGACATTGACGTCCCGCGAAGAACGCCATAGCAGCAGAGCGATCACGCCGTTCATCATCACACCCACCGCTGCTACCGCAATCATCACTCGGGCGCGCACTTGCTCGGGATGTTGTATCCGCTGGAACGCCTCGTAGAAAATAAAAAACGACACGACCACCAGCGACAACGCATTGACCAGCGCGGCCAGCACTCCGGCGCGCCGGTATCCATAGGTCTTGGTCGCGCTCGGCGGACGGCCTTCCAGATAAACCGCGACCAGCGACAACAGCAGTGCCAGAAAGTCGGACAGGTTGTGTCCCGCTTCGGAAAGCAACGCCAGCGAATGCGCACGGATGCCGGCAACCACCAGCAAGACGACGTAAAACATGGTGACGGCCAGCGAGATGCGAAGCACCCGCCCCGCCCCATAAGAATGTCCGTGCCCGGCATGCGCGTGCATGTTATTAGGATAGCGCAAGGTTGCCTGTGTGGGAGGTCTTGCCCGTGTGGTGACGGGGCTCCGCCCCGCACCGGCGGGGCAAAGCCCCGCCGCCACACAGACAGGTGCTGCTGGTCTCGGGAACTTTGGACTCGGTCAAGCTGGCGCGAACCCGCCCACCCGCGCTATGCTTCTCCGCACACCAGGAGAATAGAATGAAGAAAACACTTTTGATCCCGGCCTTGCTGTTGCTCGCGGCGGCGGCTGCACAAACAACCCCCGCACAAACCAAGAACCCCGTCAGCAGCGCCCTAAGAGACATTCTGCCGGGCCGGCAGAAAAACACCATTGCAGCCGTCGAAGCGATGCCCGCCGACAAATTCAACTACAAACCCAGCGCCGACCAGATGACATTCGGCCACCTCGTCGTCCACATGGTCGAGGCGAACTATGCGGTGTGCAGCGGTGCAGCGGCGGTAACGGCTCCCAAGGTCGAGGAAGTGAAAGAGACGGATACGAAAGACAAGCTGGTCGCCGCGCTCAAGGCGACGTTCGACTTCTGCGCTGACGCACTCTCAAAAATGGATGATTCGAAGCTAGGGGAAATGATCGCCGGCATGGGCCCTCAGCCACTGTCGCGCGCCAGATTCGCGCTGGGCATCGCGAGCAACTGGGCCGACCATTATGCTGAAGCCGCCATGTATCTGCGCCTCAATGGTATATTGCCGCCGACCGCGAAGAAATAGGCGTGATTGGCCTGTGGAGGGACGGGCGTCTGCCCGTCCTATGCCGCAAGCAGCCATCTGATTACTTAGCCTTCTTCGTCAATCTTCGACGAACGACTTTAACCTGGATAATGCCTGATCCCATTGCTCGGAGACGAAATTGACATATTCCTTGATTCCGCTAATGGGCTCCGGATCGAATTCGAATCGACTCTCGCGACCCTTACGAACGCTGTGCACGATTCCTACAGTCTCCAGCACTCGAAGGTGCTTAGTGATCGCCTGCCGGGTAAGCTTCGCGCCCTGGGTCAACTGAGAGATCGAGCGTGGCTGTCCCCGGCAGAGTTTTCCAATCAGCGATAGCCGGGTGGCATCGCCCAGAGCTGCAAAGACGAGGGCGTGCGTCCGCCGTTTAGCAGCTACACTGCTATGGCTTCTACGCGACATGGTTCTCGGAGAAATGATTCTTCGAGACATGGCTCTCGATGTTCTTCATTTGTTCCGCCCAACCGACATCGTTTCTTCGGAACGCTTCGAGACGGCGGTCGCCGGGAAGCTTATCGAAGCCGGACTCGGTGAGCACCAGTAGCGTGCCATTGGCGGTCTTTTCCAGCCTGAATTCGACGAGCGTGGTCGGTTCCCCCGAATAATCTGGTGGGGCATCCTTCTTGTCGAGGGACTTGGGATGGGGCCAGGTGAAGGAAAACAGGCGCTCGTGCTCCATTTTCTGCACGACCGCCTCCCATTTAACGTGCTCATAGCCGGGATAAGTAATCTGGCCGCGCGACACCTGACCCGGTACAAATGGGCCATCCAGCTTCACACGAAACCACTCGCCAAACTCACGGTAATCCGTCAGCGCACGCCAGACGCGTGAAACCGGCGCCTTGAGCTCAACGCGCTTCTCAATAACGTTATTCATATTAAGCAACCTCCAGGTTGCATATTAGTTTGGCATGGAGCAAAAAGCAACCCTATGGTTGCGCTTTATGGTTGGCCTCCCCCTAAGTTACCAACCCTTCCAACTCCTCTTCCCCAATCACGCTAACCCCCAACTCCCGAGCTTTGTCCAACTTCGATCCCGCATCGCTCCCCGCAACCACGTAGTCCGTTTTCTTGCTCACCGATCCTGAGACGCGTCCGCCTGCATCTTCAATCATCTTCTTTGCTTCGTCTCGCGGGTGGCGTTCGAGCGTGCCCGTCAACACAAAAATCTTTCCCGCGAGCTTCGTGCCCTTTTCTTTTTTTTGCCCCGTGAAGGTCAGTCCCGCCTTGCGCAGATCGCTCACCAGTTTGCGATTGTGCTCATCGCCGAAGAATTCCACGATGCTTTCCGCGATTCGCGGTCCTACTTCGTTCACTTCCTCAAGTTGCTCGGCACTCGCGTTCATGATCGCGTCGAGCGATCCGAAGTGCTCCGCCAGAAATTGCGCCGTGCGCTCGCCTACGAACCGTATCCCCAGCCCGTAAATCACCCGCTCGAGCGGCAACTTCTTCGAGGCCTCGATCTCCGCCAGCACGTTGTCTGCGGACTTCTCGCCCATGCGCTCGAGCTTCAACAGGTCGTCTTTCGTGAGCTTGTACAGGTCGGCAACATTTTTTACCAGGCCGCGTTCGGTGAGCTGATTCACCAGCGCCTCGCCGAGGCCGTCGATATTCATCACGTGACGCGAGGCAAAATGCAGAATCGTCCCTTGCAGCTTCGCCGGACAATTCGCATTCACGCACCGATGGTCCACTTCTCCGGGCGTTCGCACCACATTGCCGCCGCATACCGGACAATGCTCGGGCATCACGAACTGCTTCTTGCCGCGAGGGTGCTCTTTATCCTCGACCACTTTCACCACTTTTGGAATGACATCGCCGCCGCGTTCCACCTCGACCCAGTCGCCGATTTTTACTCCGAGCCGCTCGATCTCATCCATGTTGTGCAACGTTGCGCGCGAGACGGTCGTGCCACCAATCGGAACCGGCTTCAGCCACGCAACCGGTGTCAGTTTGCCGGTGCGGCCCACTTGGGGGACGATATCCTCGATCTGCGTCACGCCTCCGCGGGCCGCGTACTTGTAAGCAATCGCCCACCGCGGAGCCTTCCCGGTGAAACCCAGTTCCCGCTGCCAAGCCGTGCGATCCACCTTGATGACGATGCCATCAATTTCGTAAGGCAGTGACTCGCGCTTCGCTTCCCAGCTCTGAATAAATTTCCAGACTTCGGCGAGATTCTTCGCCAACTTGCGATTCGGATTCACCTTGAAACCGGCCAACTCCAGCGCATCCATGGTTTTCGATTGGCGGTCGAAATAGGTTCGTCCATCCTTCAACAGCATGTAGGCGAAGAAGTCCATGCGGCGCTGCGCAGTGATCGACGGTTCGAGTTGCCGCACCGTGCCCGCTGTAAAGTTGCGGGGATTGGCAAACGTTGCCAGCCCCTGCCGCTCGCGCTCTTCATTCAACTTGCGGAAGGCGGCGAGCGGCATCAGCATTTCGCCGCGCACTTCGAAATCGGTGGGTATCCCGGCTTTCTTCAACTTGTCTTTTGCGATCGTCAGGGGGATCGAGCGTACCGTCCGCACATTTGAGGTCACGTCTTCGCCCGTGGTGCCATCGCCGCGCGTGACGCCGCGTTCCAGACGGCCATCGCTGTAGACGAGCGCCAGCGACATGCCATCCAGCTTCAATTCGCACATGTATTCGAGGTCGGTGCGCCCGGTCAGCTCGTGCACCCGCCGCTCCCAGTCGCGCAGCTCCTCTTCGCTGTAGGCGTTGTCGAGCGAGAGCATCGGGGAGGAATGCTTCGCCTTCACGAATCCCTCGCGCGGCTTACCGCCCACGCGCTGCGTCGGCGAGTCCGGCGTGATGAGTTCGGGATGCTCCGTCTCGAGCCGCTTGAGCTCGTTCATCAGCTTGTCGAAGTCGGCGTCCGACATTTCAGGATCGTCCAGCACGTAATAGCGATACTCGTGGTGCCGGATTTTCTCGCGCAGGGCTTCGAGCTTTTTCTGGATGGCCGGACTGGACATGACTGGGAAATTATAGGGGAGTTCTCAGTTCCCAGTTCTCAGTAAAACCAAACCGATAATTACGAGTCCACTCCGACGGTGGCGACGATGCATCCCGGTTTTTTATTGAGAACTGAGAACTGTTTTACTGTCTTTTCGCCTTGCGAAACCGTCCGCGACCAAGCGCGCCGCGACCCACGCTCGACGGAGGCTTGCGCATTCCTTCCAGCAATTCTTTCAGCACAGTCGCGTTGTTGTGCTCCTCGTTTCGCGACGCATACAACAGCGTGACTCGCCGCTTGCCTTCCGCAAGATGATGCAACTTCTCGACGGCCGCAGAACCCTCTTCGCTTACCAACTCTTTGAGATAGCGCTTCCGAAACATGCGCCATGCCTCCGGATTCTCATGGAACCACTGCCGCAACTCGTCCGAAGGCGCCACTTCGCGCAGCCAGAACTTAAGCGCCGCGTCTTCTTTCTTCAGCCCGCGCGGCCACAAACGATCCACCAGCACGCGCACCCCGTCGGACGAAGAAGCATCCTCATAAACGCGTTTGACGGCAACGGCCATGCTTTCCGTATTATCCTACCTCTGCCGCCATCATCATGAATTTCTCGAACTGGATTTCTCCGTGCCTCCGGGCCTGCGTGGCGATTCTTGCGCTGGTCGCACTCGCCGGCTGCGATGTCGAGCGCCGCAAGTCCGATGCCGAACTCGGCCTCAACCCGCAACAGGCCGCAGGCAGAAAACTCTATGACAACTATTGCGACCGTTGCCATGAACCATACTCGTCCCGCGGCAAAAAAGGCCCGAGCCTGAAAGGTGTCTTCAAGCGGCAGTACCTGTCCCAGAGCGGACTGCCCGCAAATGACGAACGCATGACTGACATCATCAAGTATGGACGAGCCAAAATGGAAGGCTTCGGCCAGGTCATGACGGAGCAGCAGATTAAAGACCTGCTGGTTTATTTGCACACGCTGTAGAGCAGTTCTCAGTTGTCAGTTGTCAGTTCCCAGTAAAACCGGCGTTTATCGTTACCGACGTTCGATGTTGCGTCTCAATTACGGGTGCGGTTGTTACTGAGAACTGACAACTGCTCCTGTGGCATAATCGGCAGCGGTGTCTATCGCCAACAAAAGCACGCTGTTTCAGAAGCTGCCTTCGACGGACGAACTTCTCCGTCAGCCCGACATGCAGGCGCTGATCGAACGCGAGGGGCATGCCGCCGTTGCCGACAGTATTCGCGTCGTGCTCGGCCGTCTTCGCCAGGAAATCAGCAGCGGTCAAATTGCCGGCGGCCGGCGGGACGAGAAATCGCTGGAGCTCGCGCTCGGAGGCCTGCCGGCAGCGGTCGAACGTCAACTCCGCCAGTCGCTGAGTTACTCGCTGCTGCCGCTCGTCAACGCCACCGGCGTGATCCTTCACACGAATCTCGGGCGCGCGCCGTTGGCTGCCACTGCGCTCGATCACGTCCGCGCAACGGCGAGCGCATATTCCAATCTCGAATTCGATCTTGTAACGGGCGAACGCGGGAAGCGCGACGTCCATGTCGACCGGCTGTTCCAAAAGCTGCTCGACGACGATCACGTAGGGACAGCCGCCCTCGGCTGTCCACCCGAGCGCGGCTCGGGAACGATCTCGACCGTCGTCTCTACGATCGTCGTCAATAACAACGCCGCGGCAGTCCTCCTCGCGCTGAACTCGCTGGCCGAGGCCGGCGAAGTCATCGTCTCGCGCGGAGAGTTGGTCGAAATCGGCGGCTCGTTCCGCATCCCCGACGTGATGTCGAAGTCGAGTGCAACGCTGCGCGAAGTCGGCACGACCAACCGCACCCGCATCGCGGACTACGAACGTGCCATCAACGACCGCACGCGCCTCTTGCTCCGCGTGCATCGTTCGAACTTCGAAATCACGGGCTTTACCGAGCAGCCCACGCTCGACGAGTTAGTAGCCCTCGCCCGCCGCCGCAACCTTCCGCTAATGGAAGATCTGGGCAGCGGCTCGCTGATCGATCTGCGTTCGGTCGGAATCAACGGCGAACCGGGCGTGCTCGACAGCCTGCGCGCCGGCATCGACATCGTCACCTACAGTGGCGATAAACTTCTCGGCGGTCCGCAAGCTGGTCTGATCAGCGGCCGCGCCGATCTGGTCGCGCGCATGCGCTCGAACTCGCTGTTCCGCGCGCTGCGCGTGGACAAGCTCACATATGCCGCGCTCGAAGCCACGCTGCTCGCCTACGTCAGGCGCGACCACGACGCCGTGCCAGTGCTGCGCATGATGCGCCTGTCGAAAGACCAGATCGCGCGCCGCGCGGAAGAAATCGTTTCGCGGGTCCAATCCGCTCAGGGAAAATCGGCGCGCCTCAAACTGGAACTCCTCGACGGAGAGTCTGTGATCGGCGGCGGCGCGGCCCCGTCGGCGGTCTTGCCCACGCGCCTGATCGCGGTTACCCATATCGATCTCGGCGCCGACGAACTAAGCGCCCGTCTCCGCACCAGCACTCCGCCGATAATCGCCCGCGTCGAAGAAGGGCGCGTGCTGCTCGATTTGCGGACCGTGTGTTCCGAGCAGGATGCAAACGTTGCCACTGCAATTGCATCACTACCCCGAGACCGGACACCTGAGACCTGACACCTGGCTCCCGTGGCAACCCTTTACACCATCGGCCACTCCACGCGCTCCCTCGAAGAACTTGTGTCGGCGCTGGATGCGCATGGCGTCAAGACGCTGGTGGATATCCGCGCCTTTCCGATGTCACGGCGTCTGCCGCACTTCAATCGCGAGTCGCTGGAGCGCTCGCTGCCGGAGCGAGGCATTCGCTGCATCTGGATGAAAGCTCTCGGCGGATACCGCAAGGCAACTCGTAAGGACTCTCCCCACACAGCGCTGCGCAATGCCAACTTTCGCAACTACGCCGATTACACGCTGACGCCGGAATTCGAGCAGGCCGCAACCAAACTGCTCCAAATCGCGAGCGCCTCACGCACCGCGTACATGTGCGCCGAGCGCGTGTACTTTCGCTGCCATCGCATGATCGTCTCGGACTGTCTGGTCGCTCATGGGCACGAAGTTCTTCACATCGACGCCGAAGGCCCGGCACGCCCACACAAACTCTTCGCCGAAGCGCGACTGATCGATGGGCAGATGATCTACCGCGGCGACAATCTCTTCTGAGCACGACTCTCCTAAGCACGACTCAGTGCCAAATTGCCAAATGCAAATTACCAATTAACAATATCTGCATGATTCTCGGCACCGGGGTGGACATCGCCGAAGTTCCTCGGATCCGCGAAACCATCGAGCGGTTCGGCGACCGCTTTCTTCGCCGCATTTTCACCGAGGGCGAAATCCGTTACTGCGAACGAAAAGCCCGGCGCTTTGAAAGCTATGCCGCGCGCTTCGCCGCCAAGGAAGCCGGGATGAAGGCGCTGGGTACGGGATGGAGTCGCGGCGTCCGGTGGCGCGATATCGAAGTGGTGCGTCCGAAAGGGCAGCGTCCGACCATTCAATTTCACGGCGAGGCGGCGGCCATCGCGGGCAGGCTCGGCACGAAAAACATCGCGCTCTCGATTACCCACACTTCCGAAGAAGCCTTAGCCCACGTCATTCTGGAAAATTGATTTCGGCTTTCAGCGATCGGAAAAACCGGTTTCCCATCTAGAGCGGACAGCCAAGCGCAGCTCGCTGCCGTTGAGACCTGAGAACCGGGAACTCTTTTCGTGGATAATAGATGTAGTGAACACTTCGCCCACACTCGATCAGAAAGCTGAACGACTACGCCAGATTCTCGCCGGTAGGGCTCGCTTGATCGTTGCTTATTCGGGCGGCGTGGACTCCGCGTTTCTTGCCTGGTCGGCGCATCGAGTGCTTGGCGGCCAAATGCTCGCGGTGATTGCTGATTCCGCCAGCTTGGCGCGCACCCATCTCGAAGACGCGCTCGCCTTTGCGCACGAGCTTGAAATTCCGGTCGATGTTGTGGAAACGCAGGAACTGGAAAATCCCGCCTACATCCGCAACGATGCCATGCGCTGCTTTCACTGCAAGGACGAATTGTTCACCGTGCTCGAGCGCTACCGCGAGGCCCGCGGATTCGACGCCATCGCCTACGGAGTGAATGCTGACGACGAGGGCGATTTTCGCCCCGGGCAGCAGGCGGCGCGCCAGCATCATGTTCTGGCTCCGCTGCTCGAAGCCGGTCTAAAGAAAGCCGAAATCCGGGAACTGGCGCGGCAGGCGGACTTGCGGGTGTGGGATAAGCCGGCCTCCGCCTGCCTTTCTTCACGCATGGAATATGGACGCGCAGTTACGCCCGAAGCGCTGAGTGTGATCGAACGCGGAGAAGAGGCGCTACGGGCCATGGGATTCCGGCAATTCCGCGTGCGCCATCACGGGGAGATCGTACGCATTGAGATTGCGCGCGAAGAACTCCCCCGCGCTTTGACCCCTGAGATGGCCCGCGAGTTCACCGCCGTGTTCAGAGGACTTGGATTCAAATTCGTAACCCTCGACCTGGAGGGATTCCGCTCCGGCTCGATGAATCAGATGTTGACTGCCGAACAGTTGCTGCGGAAACGCGTTTAAAGGACGCGAGCGTAAGAGAGATTGGGAAAGTAGCTCCGAAAGAGCCCTATTTCGGCAACACCGGTGCGGGTCGCATATCGGGTGCGCTCCGGGTTCAACTCTTTTCACAGTGTCGCGAACGGGCGAAATGGGTGTACAATCAGCGCCGTTTTCGAAGTCAAAACTAGAAACACCGGTTCAAATCCATCCCTTGACTTTGACAGGAGATCTCCCACATGCGGACGCGGTTCACTCTCTCGCTATTTCTGGCCTGCGCGACTTTGTTTGGAGGAATCGTCGCGGTCGCGCAAGATTCTCGCCAGCTTCCAGCCAACCATCTCTCGAATGCTCATCCTAGGTTTATAGCGGTACCGCCCCATGGCCACCGCAATCCTGGCGATGCCAATGGAACTCCGGGAGTCGATTCCCTCAGTAACTGGAATGGCTCCTATAAGACCCCCGGCTTTGACCCAAACGGCAAATTTCGGAATAACTGGTTCTACAACATGGTAGGAAATCCACCCCAGCACGTCCCATGGCGTTGAAAGTCACCGCAGCAGCAATCGTTTCCGAGTACACACAAGCAACGCAATTGCGTCCCTGCGAGGTCGGCGATGAAAGCTGCAACCGTGTTCGCATTACGGGTCCTTGTCCTCACCCTGGTTCTGATCATTGTTTCCATGATTGCCATTAACGTGGCTGGCATGGCACAGGCGCCGTTACCTTCACCTCAGGCGGCGTCCACTCCGACGGCTCAGGCGCAACAGGCCGCTTCGTTGCTCAGACCACTCCTAGCCTATACGTTCCTGGTTTCGCTGGTGACTGCCTGGATCATCCAGAACTCGCGCTGGCGCGGACTGAAGTTGATTGCGGCGCTGCTCTTCACGTTCTACGGCCTGATGACCTTTATCAGCCAGATCGAAAGCATCGCTTACCTGCGCGCGAAAATGCCGCCCGGGCTGATTAAGAACCTCTTTGTGATGGGAGCGGTAGTCGCGCTTCTGTTTGTTCCATTGGCAGTGCTGATCATGGGGAAAATACGTGGGCCCGAGCAGCCGCACGCCGAACGCGTTCTCACCCTGAAAAGCCAGGCTGCCCGTTTTGGCATTCTCGCCATCGTGTACGTGGTGCTCTATTACCTGTTCGGATATTTCGTGGCTTGGCAGAATCCCGAATTGCGCCTGTACTACTCCGGAACAACGGAGCTAAAGAGCCTCTACCAGGGAATGCGCTCTACCGTGACGGGAACGCCGTGGATGCTGCCGTTTCAGTTCGGACGGGGACTCCTATGGGCGCTATTCGCCTATCCCGTGGTCAGGACGTTGAACACCAGCAGAATTGAAACCGCGGGCATCATCGCGGCGCTATTCGGAGTATGGAGCTTCGCGCTGCTCATGCCCAACCCGCTGATGCCCGCTTCTGTAGCGTACAGCCACTTCTGGGAAACGCTGTGGTCCGATCTTCTTTTGGGCGCAATCGTGGGATGGGTACTGGCTGCAGACGCGAGGCCCACTGCGCGGGGTTAATCGCAAGTCAGTGAAATCGCCTCGACAGGTAATTCCGTAGACATATGCTTGCGTTCTCCCCAGAAGACTGCGCGACAATCTGCGCAGAGTGTAGGCTCGTCCACAATCATCGCAACCTATAACGGCAGTGGAAACTTTCTCGGCAGCGCAGCATCTTTGGTTCAAACGGTCCACTAATTGCCCGATCCGTTGTGCGACGGTCGCAACAGGTCCATGTTCGCCGAGGGTACGCACCCCATTCGCAATTAACATCGGTTGCATCGAAGTTCACGGAAACTCTTCCGGCTGTTTTCCGGGCTCCGGATTTGCCAAACTGAGTGTCGCGACCGACTTCCAACCCGTGGCTGAAAAGCACCACCCTGGTGAAACCCGGCCACCGGAGGCTTGCGAATCGCCGTCTGTCCGAGCTGCTATGTCTTTCCTAACTCCCTAACAAATAATGCAGTTAAGAAAATTTCCACTCGCCGCTCGACATTGGCCCTAGGCCTGCACCACTCACGTTAAGGAAACACAAACACCCGCCGGTTGCTGATCTGAGCACGCCCCAAGCAAGCAACCGGCGGGTGACGATGAACTTGAGCACGACCGCCACCGAACCGCCGCTTTTCGAATTACCGAACGAAGTACTGGCCGAAGGGAAAAACGAAATCTCGACTTCGGTTGACTTATGCGTATTCGGCACTGGGTGATCGTTGCTTTCCTCTTGCTCAAACTGAGCGCGAACGCGCAGCAGTCGGCGAGCCCGGCAGCATCCGCGAGCCTCGCGCCCGCCTCGGCACGGTCTACACCGTCTACTACGATGGACCAGGTGGTGGACCGCGCGGTCGAGCGCGAGCACGCGCTGATGGCAATGCTGAAGACCCGCACTCCGTTGGTTGAGACCTATCTGCAAAACTTGAAGTTCGACCGGCAACTGGGCCCGGAGCCGGTGCAAGACCATTACTTCCTTGGCCGCATGGATCTGGGCGAAAACGTGGACCGCCGCGACTATCTCTCCAAAGACACTAGCTTTGAGAGCCACCTGTTGGGCGGCTTCACCAGGTTGTTTAAGTTCCAGTACAAACCCCTGGGCTTCTCATGGATGATCTACGCCGACCGCGACTTCAATCGCCACACCTACGATTTCAAGTATGTGCAGCGCGAGTTCCTGGGTGATGTCCGCTGTATCGTCTTCGACGTGTCCGCCAAAAAAGGCACCGGCAATGGCCGCTTCCGTGGCCGAATTTGGGTAGAGGACCAGGATTACAACATTGTGCGCCTCAATGGCACTTATGAGCCGCGCCCCCGCAACGCTTACTTCTTCCACTTGGATAGCTGGCGCTTGAACCTGATCCCGGGCTACTGGGTGCCGGCTTACATCTACAGCGAGGAAGGCGATTTCAGCCACGATTCGAAAGACTACGGTTCGAGAGACAAAGTAGCCTTCAAGGCCCAGACCCGGCTCTGGGGTTATGACCTGACGAAGGGCGCCCCGGACAGCGAATTGACCCAGGTGCTGGTGGACTCCACGGTGAAGGACGAAAGCGCGGCGGCGCAGGACGCTTCTCCGCTCGAAGCGCAGTGGCAATGGCAGCAGCAGGCGGGAGACAACGTGATCGAGCGGCTACAGAATGCCGGCCTGCTCGCTCCCGAGGGTGAAGTGGACAAGGTGCTGGAGATCGTGGTCAACAATTTGCTGACCACCAACAACATTGAACTGCCGGGCCCAGTGCACACCCGTGTGATGCTGACTTTGCCGCTGGAGACGTTCACCGTGGGCAACACCATCGTGGTAAGTCGCGGCCTGGTGGACGTGCTCCCGGATGAAGCCAGCGTGGCTATGGTGCTTTCGCGCGAACTGGCCCACATCGTCCTCGGACACAACTTGGGCAGTAAGTACGCCTTCTACGATCGCATGTTGTTCTCCGATGAATCCACCTACCAGAATCTGGGCTTCCGGCACCCTCGCGAGGAGGAAACTGAAGCCGATAAGAAAGCTCTCGATCTGCTGAAGAATTCACCGTACGCCCAGAAGCTGAATACACCAGGACTATTCCTGCGCGAGCTAGCGGCGCGGGGCCCGGCGCTTTCCGCGTTGCTGACTCCCCACCTGGGCACTGGCTTCACCAACCATAAGGGCGGCGTGGATCGCATGTCGGCGTTGATGAACTCTGCTCCGGCCCTCGATCCCAACCAACTGGACCAGATCGCAGCCCTGCCTCTGGGCGGACGCGTCAAGCTCAACCCCTGGGATGACCATGCGGAATTGATCAAGACCACGCCGGTGGCCATCACGTCGGCGCGCCGAAAGATGCCGCTGGAAGTCGCGCCATTTTTCCCCCGCCTTACCCGCTACAGAGCAGTCGTCAACACGACTGCTACGGCGAACGCCGCGAACCCAATTCCAAGCAATTAGTTAGGCAAGGCGAATCAGCAGCATCACCTAAGTTCCGTTTTAGACTGATGATTCTCATTAGTTGTCCCCCTCAGTCATTTCAAAAGCGAGGCTATCCGTGCTGACTGCCGTAAAATCGCAATTTCACCAACAACCAGGTCGTTCGTGTAATTGATTACAACAAACATCGCGCCCCTGCCCTCCGCGTGATGCAACGAAAAGCCGCCCAGACATCGGGCGGCTGATCTCGTGACAGGGTGGGTAATTTTATTTCAAGTCTTTTAGCTGCGAATTGCTGGCAGGCTCAACGCAGTTTGTAATACCGCCTGTACGTGCGACAAAGTGAGTGATCGTGAATTGCGGGGCGCAGTTTACGTCCAGACCACTCAAGTTACCCATTACGGTAGCCGACTGGAAACCCGCGAAAGAGGCGTCTTCCAGATGGACACCGTCCCCGCCATTGCCGTTACTGTCGCACTATCCCGAAACACTCCTATGGAGCCGGCGAGCATGGTCATGCCATTACCGATGCTCCCACTGATGGTACCGCCGTGGAGTAGCAGCGTGGACGCGACCGCCTGAATGCCAACTCCGTTGTTGAGAAAGTTGGAATTGGAAGCTTCGAAGTAAGCCCCGAAAAGGGCTGCCCCTGGAGCCGCATTGCCTTGGAAGACGTCATTACTGCTGAACATTTGCGAACCATCGCTCACGGTTGAACCGCCCCCGTTCTGGATCACGTTGCTTTCAAGAAAGGCATGGGAACCACCACCTACCCCTACACCTATCCCCACAGAATCCTGAATCGTGAACATTGTCATTGAAATCAACCTTCTCATCGCAAATCTGGCGAAGGGGTACGCCTAAGAAAAGGGCGCTTGTCTACGATGTGGTATTTGCATGTGCTCTGGCCCACCCGTAGCCGGACGGTGGTGCGGCCCTTGTCGATCTGCCCCGGGTAGGTTTTTCCTATTTCAGCGTGGGCGCACCAATCTGGCGAGATGTACACCGTTCGTTCGATTCGTATCTCCGTCACGACATCGCCAACGTTTTTACCGCGTGCAACGTCAACGTGTGCGAGCAGGGGGTAAACCACGGAGGCAATGACCAGTGCCCAGAGTGTCATAGTCGCTCCTACCAGCATTCGCATTATACGCAGGCGGCCGCCGCCAGAGCTTACTGCCCCATCTTCTCGGGGCGGGTAAACATTCTTCTATCCCCAATTTCAGTCTGTTCTTGAAGCAAACGACTTTCTCAACAGCGTAGGGCCCGGCCGGTGGCCGGGGCAAAACTGGAAAGGAACTCAATCCCATAACCTGCTGTTCTTGCTTAACGTTACGGGGAGTTCCTTGGAAGCCACGCCTGTCATCTCGGGCCTTCGGCCCGCGAAAGCTCATGAAAGTCGCTCAGAGCGTGTTTCCAATAGGTTGCGCCGGGATGGAGAACTGACTTTCGACCCTGGTTACTTGAACTATCCGCCACCATATGCGATTACCACGTTCGGTACCATTGGCCGGAGTTAGACGCTCTGCCAGATAACAACGAGTGGTGCAAAACTCTGCCGACGCTGGAGGATGCAAATTCCATACAAGTGGCGCTGGCCAACGTGATGGAGCGTCTGATAATGCTGGAAATCGATCACAAAACGGCAGCGCTGATGCTGTATGCGCTGCAGACGGCGTCCATGAACCTGAAACGAACCTCGCTGGAACCGGCGCTGCCAACGCAGGTAGTGATTGATCGTGAGTCGGTGGCCAACCGTCCGATTGGCGCCTCGGCGTGGTCCAGGGTCGAGGGACGCGAGTACAACGACCTTAGCGGTGACGATACGAACGAAGAGAGCGATCGCAAGCAACCAGCGGACGCGGTGCGCTTGCAGTAAAGGACTGGCATCGGCCAAAGGACGGCAAAGCGGACGCACGCAAGAGGAGTGACCATACAGGGTGCCTTCCTGCCATGAGATAATCAGGCGTTTGCTCATGCTCAGGTGGTTTCTATTGATGATGGTGCGGCGCGCGTTTCTGGTTCTTTTACTGATCTGTCTTGGCTGTTCGGCCCAGTCCCCTCCTTCTACTTCTGCTCCTCCTGCGGACATCAACCGCATGATCGAGCGGCAGGTGCGGGCGCATTATTCCCTCCCACCCGACGTAAAAGTGATCTTGGGGCCGCTCCGGTCGAGTGAGTTTGCGAACTATGACGCGCTGACGGTTACGTTTGACAGTCCCAATAAAAAACAGGACTTCGAGTTCCTGCTCTCCCGCGACCACAAGACGCTGGTGCGCTTAACGAAGCTGGACCTGACCAGTGATCCGTACGCTGCGATCATGGCGAAGATTGACGTCAGCGGGCGTCCGACGCGCGGCAACAAAGATGCCAAAGTGACGGTCGTCAACTATGACGATTTCGAGTGTCCGTTCTGTTCGCGCATGCACCAGGCCCTTTTCCCCGGCCTTTTCAAGGAATACGGAGATCGCGTCCTCTTCATCTACAAGGATTACCCGCTCGAAGAAATTCACCCATGGGCTGTTCGTGCGGCGGTGAACGCCAATTGCCTGGGCGCGCAGAAAGGTGACGCCTACTGGGACTACGCCGATTACCTGCACGGCAATCAGCAGGCGATCAGCGGCGAAAAAGGACGCGACGGCCAGAATGCGGAACTAGATAAGCTGGCCACTCTGCAGGCTCAGAAGCATAATCTCGACGTTGCGAAATTGCAGGCTTGCGTCAAGGCGCAGGATGAGAAGGCCGTGCGCGCTTCGATGCACGAGGGAGAAACCGTCGGAGTGGACGCAACACCGACGATGTTTATAAGTGGACGGAAACTGGATGGAGCCGTGCCTGCGGATGAGATACGACTTGCCCTGGACCAGGCACTGAAGGATGCCGGCGTTGCGCCTCCGGAGCACAAGCCTGCCGCAGCGGAAGCCAAGACTCCACCGGCTGCGCCATCGAAGTGAGCTGTCATCATTGTTAAATCGGTTTTTAGATCGCTTGCGTTCCGCGCATCTCCTGGGATTGACGCCGTAGGATTGACTCGCCGTCTGTGGCGGAGGGAAGAACTTGAAAAATCGTAACTGCTTTGTGCGAGCGGGCCTGGTCATGGTCAGCGCGTTTCTGTTGATTGGGCTATCGGCTTGTAACCGCAACAGCAGCGGCGGCGACGTCATGGCTTCGGTCAATGGGCGGAAGATTTATCGCAGCGAAGTCGACAAGTATTACTCCAACCAGACGGCGGGCTCCGATCAGCAGCCGGCGGGCGAGCAGGCGGTGAGCCTTCGGCTGAGCATTCTGAATGAGTTGATCGAGACGGAAATCCTCATGCAGCGAGCGGAGAAGCTCGGGCTACTGGCAACCGACGAAGAAGTGGACCGCAAGTTGAACGAAATCAAGTCGCCTTACACCGCCGAAGAATTTAACAAGCGCCTGCAGGACAAAAAAATATCGCTCGATGACTTCAAACGCGACCTGCGGCGCTCGCTTACCCGCGATAAGGTGTTGAACAAGGAAATTACGTCGCGCATCAACATCACCGACCAGGATGTTTCCGGCTACTACAACGATCACAAGGCCGAGTTCAACCTGATTGAAGCGCAGTACCATTTGGCGAAAATTGTGGTTTCCGGAGCGGGCAACGTACAGGTGCACAACCTGCAGAACAGCAAAGCGCAGAACGCAGTCGAGGCGGGCAAGAAGATCCAGACGATCGCCAACCGCCTCGACAGCGGCGACGATTTCGCAACGATGGCGATGAATTATTCTGAAGACCCGGAGACCAGCAACAACGGCGGTGATTTGGGAATGGCGCCCGAATCCGCGCTGAAAAACGCCGATCCGGCAACCCGCGACGCGGTGATGAAGCTTAAACCGGGGCAGTACACGCCCGTGATTCCAATGCTCAACCTGACCAATCACCAGCCCGTAGGCTACATGATCGTGAAATTGATTTCGAAGGAGCCGGCGGGCCAAAGAGACTTGAATGATCCGCGGGTGCAGCAGGCTATCCGCCAGCAATTGCGTGACCGGCGCGAGCAGTTGTTGAAAGCGGCGTACTACGAGACCCTCCGCGACGACGCCAAAGTCACGAATTACTATGCGGAACAAGTGCTAAAGAACGCGGGAGCAGTAAAGTAGTTCTCTTGTAGAGACGGGGCTTGCCCCGGCTCCGCAGCGAGGCACTGCCGAGACGCGGCAAGCCGCGTCTCTACAGGAAATTATTGGGCGTCCAGCTTCTTGGTCAAAACTTCGTTCACTAACTGGGGATTGGCCTGGCCCTTCGACGCTTTCATCACCTGCCCCACGAAGAATCCGATCATGGTCTTCTTGCCCGCGCGATATTGCTCCACCTGCTTCGGATTCGCTGCGATTATTTCATCTGCGAGTTTCTCCAGAGCCGAGGTATCCCGCGATTGCTCGGGACGCCCCTGCGCTTCGTAAACAGCTGGGAAGTCCTGGTTGCGTTCGAACGAGAGGTCATAAAGATCTTTGAGCATCTTGCCCGAGATTGCGCCCGACTCGACGAGATCGGCCGAGGCCGTAACTCCGGCCATCGAAATTGGCGACTGCTCGAGTTCGAGGCCGTACGCTTTCAGACGTCCGAGCAATTCGCTCTGCACCAGATTGGCAACGCGCTTCGGATTCTTGGCCGTGCGCGCCGCGGACTCGAACTGGTCGGCCAGCGCTCGCGTCAGCGTCAGCGTGTGGGCGTCGCCCGCGGTGATCCCGTATTCCTTCATCATCCGCTGGCGGCGCGCTTCCGGAAGCTCGGGGAGGCTGGCGCGGATTGCGGCTTGCCATTTCTCATCCACCACCAGGGGAAGCAAATCGGGCTCGGGAAAATACCGGTAATCATGCGCCTGCTCTTTCGAGCGCATGCCGTAAGTCTTGCCTTCGTGCGAGTTGTAGAGGCGCGTTTCCTGCGTGATGCTGCCACCGGCTTCGATGACGCCGATGTGGCGCTCAATCTCGTACTCCAGCGCCTGCTTGATGAAGCGGAACGAGTTGACGTTCTTGACCTCGGTTTTCGTGCCGAATTCTTTCTGTCCGCGAGGCCGCACGCTGATGTTCGCGTCGCAGCGCAGCGAACCTTCTTCCATGTTGCAGTCGCTGACGCCGGTATAGAGGATGATTTCTTTGAGCCGTGTGAGGTATACATAAGCGTCCTCGGGCGATCGCATGTCGGGTTCGCTGACGATTTCGGCGAGAGGCACGCCGGTTCGGTTGAGATCGATGGCAGTCTTCGAGGCAGCGTCGGCGAAGCCTTCGTGCAGGCTCTTGCCCGCGTCTTCTTCGAGGTGCAGGCGGGTAATGCCGATTTTCTTTTTGCTGCCAGTCGTCTTCCCTTCGTCCAAGTCGATTTCGATGAATCCGAACTCCGCGAGCGGCTTGTCATATTGCGAGATCTGGTAGCCCTTCGGCAGGTCAGGGTAAAAATAATTTTTCCGCGCAAAGATGGAAACTTCGTTGATACGGCACTCCAAAGCCATCGCCGCCAGAGCCGCGAATTCCACTGCCTTCCGGTTCAGCACCGGCAAAGCTCCCGGAAGTCCCAGACACACCGGGCACACGTTCGTGTTCGGCGGATCGCCAAAACGAGTCGAGCATGAGCAAAAGATTTTCGACGCTGTCAGTAGTTGTACGTGGACTTCGAGTCCGATGACCGGCTCATATTTCGCGAGTAAATCCTCGGAGACGGCTGGAGTAGTCGCCATATCGGGAGATTATATCTGGCGCGGCAGTGGAGAGCCGGGCGTTCCCGCCCGGCCACGATACTGCCGGCCTCGGATTCCCTCAGCACCATAGCGGACGGGCGAGGACGCCCGTCACTTCATCGAAGGGATGCTCACGGCCTATTCGCTTCTGGCGCGCTCAGGTACTTCTCCATTGGGATTTCGAAATACATCAGCTCATTGCCCTTCGCGTCATGGACTCCCGTCAGGTAGAAGCTGGCGCCGGCCAGCGGATTCGAGATGTCAGCGATATCGAAAAACAGAAAGCCACGCGCCGTGGAATGCGGTTCGACGGCCTTAGCGCCAAACTGAGCCTGCTCAATTTCGTCCCAGGTCTTGCGATCCACTCCGCCTTTGACCTCTTTTCGTGGCAGCGGAATCGGCAGCGTATTTGGCCTGTCGTTCCGCGAAGGATGCGAGAGCCGCCGCGCCAGATCGTCCGTGGTGGAGGGGAGCAGCTTGCTGCGGTCTTTGGTATTCAGCTGCGCCTTCATGCCGACGAGAGAGACGGGCTGATCGCCGTCATTAGTAATGACAAAGAAGACCGGCATGTAACCATGATTGCGGTAGTTGACACTGAAGATCGAGGCTTTGTCCTCGACGTCGTAGGGATCGACTGCGACCACAATTTTTTCCATGGGGTGGTCGTCGTGCGCCGGGTAGGTGCGGGCGGGCTGCGCCGCGGGCATCACAAACTCTTTGGCCGCAATCGCGCCCAGGCAGCAGAGCAGCACACAGGCGCAGACTGCCGCAAAACGCGGGACTGGCGGCATCGGCGCGCGAAGTAATTCTTGCCTACCTGCATTATGCATACATGGATTATAGGATGCGGTCGGCGTAAGACGAGCTGTCTCGTCGCGATCGGACATGAGATTTTGGCTCCCCATTTAGAATGGGGCTTCTTTTATGTATGCGTTCTACAGTGCACTGCTCGCTTTTTTTCTGGTGCTGACGCTGCCCTACTGGCTTCTGCAGATGATGAGGCACGGCAAGTATCGGGCAGGGTTACGACAGAGGTTCGGCGCCGTTCCGGCCGCTCTCGCTGGCCGCGGCGAGAAACCGGCAATCTGGGTGCATGCGGTTTCGGTGGGCGAGGTGGTAGCATCGAGCGCAGTCGTCGAGGCGCTGCGACAGAAATTTCCGTCCCATCGCGTACTGGTTTCAACGACCACCAGCACCGGGCAGAAACTCGCTGCCCAGCGCTTCGGCGCGGAGAACGTTTTCTATTTCCCCTTGGACTTCGCCTTCGCCGTCCGGCCCTACCTCAACGCTCTCCGGCCCGACCTCGTGGTCGTCGCCGAGACAGAATTCTGGCCAAATTTTCTCCGGCTTGCCAAGCGCAGCGGGACTCGGATCGCTGTTATCAACTGCCGCATTTCTGACCGCTCGTTTCCCGGCTACAAGCGGTTCCGGTTCTGGCTACCGAAATTGCTGGAGAAGACGCTCGCGAACGTTGATGTTTTTTTGGCTCAGACAGAGGAAGACCGGAAGCGTCTCATAGAAATTGGCGCGCCGGAATCGAAAGTTAGGGTCGCCGGCAACCTGAAATTCGATGTGGCTCCTCCGCCATCGCCTCGGATCGTTGCTAGCCTTCGTGAGAGCTTCGTCCGCTCTGGAGCCAGCCCGGTTCTGGTGTGTGGCAGCACGATCGAGGACGAAGAAGGCTCTCTGCTTTCGGCGTTTCGCAACATCCTGGCCAATCATTCGAAGGCCGTGATGATCCTTGCACCCCGCCATCCGGAGCGGTTTCCCGAAGTTGCGGCGCTCGTCGAGAAACTCGGCTTTCGAATGTTCCGGCGTTCCTTGTGGAGCGGCGAACCGCTCGCTGGCGGAGTGTTTCTGGTCGATAGTATCGGGGAGTTGGCTGCGCTCTATTCGCTGGCCACCGTCGCGTTCGTCGGTGGCAGCCTGGTGCCGCGCGGTGGACACAATATTCTTGAGCCCGCCCTCTATGGCGTTCCCATCGTGACCGGCAACCACTACGAGAATTTTCGCGACGTCGTGAATTTTTTTGCCAGCCGCAATGCGGTGCGCATCGTTGGAGTAGCGGAGCTGCCCCTGGTCTTCATGGAGCTGATCGAAAACGTCAACGAACGGGCGACGCTCGGCCGAAACGCGCTGGCGGCGCTCGAATCGCAGCGCGGTGCTACGGTGCGAACGGTCTCGGCACTCCTCCGGCTGATGGGGGAAGAGTCGCGAGAGGGCCCGGTATGAATCCGCTCACCGGACTCTACGGTGCCGCCACCTCTCTGCGGAACACGCTGTTCGATCGCGGCGTGCTGCCTTCCCGTAGGCTGGAGCGACCCGTGGTCAGCGTCGGGAATCTGTCGGTAGGCGGCTCGGGCAAGACGCCGTTCGTGATTGCACTCGGCGAACTGCTGAAGGCGCGCTCTATTCGTTTCGATGTGCTCGCGCGCGGATATCGGCGCAAAACTCGCGGCGTTTTGGTAGTTGAGACCGATGGCAACGCCGCCGACTTCGGTGATGAGCCGCTGCTGATCGCGCGCCGGCTTGGCGTTCCGGTTATCGTCGGTGAAAGCCGTTATGCCGCGGGCCGAGTCGCGGAGCAGAAATTCCAACCGCAGTTGCACATCCTCGACGACGGCTTTCAGCATCGTTCCCTGGCTCGGGACTTCGATATTGTCCTGATGACGGAGCGCGACTTTGACGACAGGCTGCTGCCCTCGGGGTGCCTGCGCGAGCCGATTTCGTCACTGCAACGGGCGGATGCGATCGTGCTTCCGAGAGATTTTTCTGGGCAGAAGTTTTCTGTGCACGAATTGACGATCGAAAGCCTCGCACGGCAAGGGAAAATTATCTGGCGAATGACACGAGAAATCTCGATGCCCGCCGCGCCCGCTGCTCCGATTGTCTTCTGCGGTATCGCGAGGCCCGAACAGTTCTTTGCCCAGGTGCGCGCTGCCGGAGTCACTGCCGCAGCAGAAATCATCTTTCGCGACCACCATGCGTATGACCTGGACGACATTCACGCCCTTATCAGCGCGCGCCGCGACCTGCAGGCAGGTGGGTTCCTGACAACTCAAAAGGACGCGATCAACCTCGCCCCTGAACAGCACTGCCTCGAACCACTCGCCGTCGCCGAACTCAGGCTCACGATTGACCGTCCCGCCGAGGTTGTGGATGCCATTTTCGCAAGAATCACGGACCGGAAGCCCCGTTCATGAGAAAATCTTGGATTGCACCACATGAACTAATCATTGATGACAAAGCATATTAAAGAAAACGACCGCCTGCGGAAGATTGTCGAATCTTTTCCCAAGCTGACGGTAACCGTCCTCGCCGATCTGGTCGCCGACGAGTTCGTGTTCGGCGAGATATCTCGCGTCTCGCGCGAAGCTCCCGTGCTGATTTTGAAACACCGCGATCGCAAGATCGTTCCCGGCGGAGGCGCCAATGCGATCTACAACCTCGCGGATCTCGGAGTCAACGTCTTGCCGGTTGGGCTCGTGGGTGACGACGAGCCGGGCAAGCTATTGCTTCGCGCTTTCCGCCACAAACGTATTCCGGTTAGCGGAGTTTTGAAGGACAAGAGCTACACAACCGTGACCAAAACGCGCATCCTGGCCGGATTCGCGCACACCGCCGGACAACAGGTCGTGCGCCTTGACCGCGAACCCAGTGAAGGCCCCAATGGCCATCTGCGTCGTGAGCTCGTACTTGCCGCCCGCGAATATTCCCGGGCTTCCGATGCGCTGCTGATTTCCGACTACGGATACGGCGCCGCCACGCCAACCCTGCTGAATGTAATTCGGGAAAAGCGCTGGCTGGACAAGGTTCCCGTAACGCTCGACTCGCGCCATCGCATGCTGGAGTTTTCCGGCGTCACCGCCGCAACGCCGAATGAATCCGAGGTGGAAGAAGTTCTCGGCATCCGCATCGGCAACGATTGGGAGCGCCTTCTGGCTGCCGGCGACCAGATTGCGGGCGAGATGAAGTTGGAGTCGTTGCTGATCACGCGCGGTAAAGATGGCATGGTGGCTTTCCCGCGACGCCACAAGCCGATCGATATTCCGATCCATGGCAGCGATGAAGTTGCCGACGTGACTGGCGCCGGCGATACCGTCATCGCGACCTTCACTGCCGCGCTGGCCGCGGGCGCAACCACCGAAGAGGCAGCGCACCTCGCGAACTACGCCGGCGGCATCGTAGTGATGAAGCGCGGCACGGCCACAGTCAGCCAGCAGGAGTTATTAGAGGCGCTCGATAAGACGCCGCCGGTCGCTCGAGAGCATTAGCTCGGGACGCAGGACCGTTCGTATCAGGGCGGATCGTATCAGGGCACGCCTTCAGGCGTGCCGAAAGTGCCGAGTTAGAAAGCGCCTTTAGGCGCTGAGGCCGAACGGGATTTTCGATGCCCAGCCCCTGAAGCGGCATCTGGTTTCAAACTTTCGGCATCGCTGAAGCGATGCCCTTATACGAAGCCGATGTTTTTCCGTATCCTGATAAATCGAGATCATTGAGCACATCACTCCATCAGAAGATTGTTTCGCGCGACGAACTTCAGCAACGTGTGGCGAATTGGCGGCGTGCTGGCGATCGCATCACGCTGGCTAACGGTGTTTTCGATCTGCTGCATGTTGGTCACGTACGTTACCTACATGCGGCTCGGGATCTCGGCGGCAAACTGATTGTTGCGGTGAATGCAGATGCTTCCGTGCGCGCGTTGAAGGGCGAAGGGCGGCCAGTGATGCCCGCCGAAGAACGCGCGGAAATTCTCGCTTCGCTGGCGGACGTGGACGCCGTCGTAGTTTTTCCGGAAAAAGACGTGCGCGCTCTCATCCGCGAAATCAGTCCCGATTTTCATGCCAAGGGTACGGACTACACGGTGGAGAGCGTCCCCGAGCGCGATGAGGTCGAAGCCTGTGGAGGCCGGGTGGTCATCGTGGGTGATCCCAAGAATCACTCGGCCACCGAGATCATTCGCTCGCGTCCGCGCTCGCGGGTGGGACCGCGAAAACCGTGAGGGGGTCAGGATGACCGACTCCTTTTCTCCCGCATCCGGCGCTCCGCGATTCGATAGCCTGCTCATCGTGCGCCTAAGCGCCATGGGAGACATTATCCACACGCTGCCCGCCGCCGCTGCGTTGCGCCAGGCTTTTCCTCAAGCCACCTTGGGATGGATTATCGAAGAACGCTGGGCGGAACTGCTTTGCACGCTGCGCTATCCGAGATCGGGTCCGCGCTCTCCGCAGCGCCCGCTGGTCGACCGAGTCCATTCCGTCAACACGTCGGAATGGCGCCACGCGCCGTTCTCGTTCAACACCTGGCAACAGATGGCCGTGGGCTTGAGTCAGTTACGCGGAATTCAATACGACGCGGTAATTGATTTTCAGGGCGCGGTCCGTTCGGCATTGCTGGCACGCTGGTCGGGCGCGCCCATTGTCTATGGGAGCACACAACCGCGGGAGAACGCTGCCAGCATGTTTTACACACGAAGCGTGTTGCCGAACGGCACTCATGTGGTGGAGCAGGCGCTCGCGTTAGCGGGAGCGATCATCCCAACACGGATGTTAGAACCTCAGATAGAGTTTCCCGTGGACCCGGATGCGGAGAACAAAATTTCCGGCTTGGCGGCGAATGTGAACGACTTCGCGATTCTCAATCCCGGCGCGGGCTGGGGGGCCAAGCGATGGCCAGCCGAGCGTTACGGACAGGTGGCGAAGGAACTTGCCAAAGATGGATTGTGTTCGCTCGTAAACTACGGGCCGGGAGAAGAAGAGCTGGCCGCGGCCGTGGAAGCCGCGAGCGAGGGGACGGCGCGAAAAATCTCCTGCTCGCTTTCCGAGTTAATCGCGCTCACGCGCCGCGCTCGTCTCCTCATCGGAGGCGATACCGGACCGATGCACCTGGCGGCCGCTTTGAAAATTCCGGTAGTGGCAATTTTCGGTCCGACAGATCCGGCGCGCAATGGCCCCTTCGGAACGCGATCGAGTGTGCTCCGAAGCGCGAGCAGTTTGACCGATCACACCCGGCACCGCGAGCCGGAACAGGGGCTGCTCAGAATCACCGTCGATGAAGTCGTGGCGGCGGCCCGGAAGCTGTTGCGGAGTCCTATCGCAGAAACTCGTCTTGCAGAACCAGAGTGAATGACGAAAGTAAATGAAGTTTCACAACCCGGATCGCAACCCTCGCCAACCGCTGGCGACACCTGGTCGCGCGTGGCTCGTCGCATCCGCGTGCCCTTGGGATTTATTTTTGCGATTGTCTATGTCTGGCTCGCGCGGCCAACGCGAACATCGCTTATCGCGGGCGCACTCGTGATGCTTCCGGGGCTGGTCTTGCGGGGACTGGCTTCCGGCCACGTCCAAAAAGACAAGCAACTCACCACCAGCGGCCCCTATGCCTACACTCGCAACCCGCTGTACCTCGGCTCGCTCATGCTTGCCGCCGGCTTCGCCATCGCGGCGCGAAGTTGGTGGATCGTCGCGGTCATGCTCCTGATGTTCGCCGTGATTTATGTTCCGGTCATCGCTGGCGAAGAACGCTACCTGCGGCAGACGTTCCTCGAGTACGACGACTATGCCCGCCACGTGCCGCGCATGTTGCCGCGGCTTACCCCATACGGAAGCCGGCAAAGTGCGTACTCTTCCGCACGCTACTGGAAGCACCGCGAATACGAGGCAAGCATTGGATGCGCGGTCGTGCTGGCGTTCCTGATCGTGAAGCTGCTGTGGTAGTCTGCCGGGAGGTTTCGCTCCACGCAAGGACCGCAGAACGAGTGCTGAACTTCCCCAGTTATTGCCGGATGGTAACCGCCCTGCTGATCGCGACCATGTTATCGGCGCAGCAGTCCCCGCCTACAGCCACAACAACGATCGGCCCCGCTCCCGTGCAGATCGTGCCTCCCCCTCGCAACTATCCTTTTCCCGATGGACGCACCTACGTCTATTCAGTGGAGTGGCATTTGATTACCGCCGGAACCGCTGTTATGAAAATGGAAACAACAAGCGAACGCAAGGTCACCGCGTCCGCCGAGTCCTCGGGAGCCGTTAACGTCATCTTTCCTGTGCACGACCGCTTCGAATCGCGCTTCGATCCCCGGACGTTCTGCTCGCTCTCGATCTTCAAGCATAGTGAGGAAGGCTCGCACAAGCGCGAGACGTCGATCCACTTCGATTACGCGCGCAAAAAAAGCACGCTCGATGAAAAAAACCTGAAGACCAGCGAGACCAAGCACGTCGAGAACGATCTTGCCGGCTGCGCCACCGACGTCATTACCGGCTTCTACTACCTGCAGTCGCTGCCGCTGCAACCGGGCGCCAGCTACGAGTTCCCGATCAGTGATGGGAAAACGACGATCGTCCGCGCCACCGTGGACAAGCGCGAGCAGATCAAAGTGCCAGCCGGAACATTCCCGGCCGTGCTGGTAACGGCCGAAGCCACCTCCGGCCCGCTAAAGTCCAAGGGCAAAGTGTGGGTATGGTATTCGGAGGACCCAAGCCACACGCCGGTGCAAATGCGCGCCAAGCTGGGATGGGGCACGCTGCTGTTTCGCCTGCAGAGAATCGAAAAGTAAGCCCTACTTCAGCGCTACCACCGCCTGCTTCGCCTTCGCCAGTTCCGGACGCTCTGAACTCGATCCTTCACAAGTCTTGACCAGCACGGCGTAATACTCCGTTGCCTGCGAGGCTTGCCCCGCCAGTTCCGCCGCCTGGGCTGCGCCATACAGGCTATTGAAGCGATTCGGGAAGAATTTCAAACCAGTCTTATACTCTGCGAGCGCCTGCTCCGGACGCTTCATCTCAAGCAGCATGTCGGCAAGCAGCTCCCGGGCAGGTATTCCGCCATCGGATTCGTCTCCGGATGATTCCTGCTTTTCGGCAATAGCGCGTAAGGCCGCGACGGCATCGTCGTTCTTGCCTGCCGCGTGATCCAGCCAAGCCGCCGCTTCCTTCCGATCCTGATCTACGGCATCGGCGAACATTTTCTTCTTCTGATCCAGAAGAGTTTTGTGAATGGCGTCGATCTGTGAGATATCAGTGCGTGCCTGCGCGACGTTGCCACTGCGGGCGGCGCCAATCGCCCGCGCCCAGTAGGTAATGGAAGCATCCCCAGCCCGCGCCTCGGGAACGGGCGTCAAAGAGGCCGCTTCAGCCCAGTGATGCATCTCCAACGCGTAGCGGGCGGGAAACGCGACCAGGGCGTAGACACGAGGATCGTATCCCGTTCCGTACATATCTTTCATCGACGGCATCGCTTTCACTTCCTCGATTACCTTGAGGGCATCGGTTTCCCGTCCACTCTGCATATAGGCGGACACGAGGAAATCCATGGCGTGGAACTGGTGACCTTCGCCGCCCATGTGCATCGCCGCCGTCTTGCGCGTTGCCGCAATGGACGCCAAATTCGAATTAATGTCGTCCTGCCAGAGTCCGAGTCGCGCAAAGATATGCGACGGCATGTGCAGCGCATGCGGAGCGGCGGGAGCGATCTGCGCGTATCGGCGAGCGGCCAGCAAGCCAAGTTGCGCCAATTGGGGCTTGTCATAGCTGTGGATCAGGTAATGCACAACTCCGGGATGATTGGGCTCGGCGGCGAAAAGCTTCTCCAGGATGGCGCCGGCCTGCTTGCGGTTGGCAAACGTGGTGTCGTTGTCGGGCTCCGACGCCAGCAGCGAGAGCGCATAAAAAGCAGCCGCTTCGTGGTCGTCCGGATACTTCCGGTACATGATCTCCATGTCCGCGGAGTAAGCCCGGGCTCGCGCTTCGTGGTCCGCTTTCTTGCTATTGGAATAGAACGCCTTCAGGGCGAGGATGTAATCGCGCTCGCGGGTACTCGTCCCGGCCTTCATGTTGCCGGCCTTCTTCAGTTCCGCCGAGGCCCGCTTGATGGTTGGTGCATCCGGTTGATTCCAGAGCTGATGCCACAGGCTCATGGCCTCGCCCCAGTACGCCATGGCGCACTTCGGGTCCTGCTTTTCGACGTCGAGGAAAGTCTTCTCCGACTCTTCGTACCAGAACGAATGCAGCAGCGCGATACCCTTTTCGAATGTCTTCTGCGCCTCCGGAGTACACGACACGGGAAAATGCACCGTGCCCAGTTGTTCCTGCGTGAGCTCCTCGTGATGATGACCTTCGTCGGCCGCCGCGGCGCCGGAGAATGCGGCGGCAATACATAGGATCCAGATTAGTTTGCGCATGGAGCACCCCAGTCGGAGTCTAGTAGGCGAGTTGAGGCGGGGTCAAGGCGGAGGCGGGGTAGTATATGGCGACGGCAAAAGTGCTACACCCCCCTTTCCGGGCTGGCCCTGGGTACTGAAGAGTTAACGTGCGGGGGCGCGGGCGGAGCGGCGCGGGCGTGGAGCGGGCGAGGCTGGCGGGGAGAGTAAGCGGGGCGGGATAAATTACTACCGACCGGCTTCTCTTAGGTCCTCGATCATGGCTAGCTGACATTTCACTTCTTGAGACCGCCATGTTGGAAATACTGAGACATGTTGATGATCTTCACTTTTAGCTCTGGGACTAGAGAGTCCGGGACCTTGCAACTCGACTGAGTGAGTGTCAGACATGCTTCGAGGTTTTCTATCGCGTTCGCACGTACCATTCCGTCCCAACGCTCTACTATGTCCTGAGCGATCGCTGCCAGGAAGTTGTCAGCCGCTTCCTCTGCCGTCGCTGCCTGGTAGATTCCACCACCCATAAATGTCTTCGTAGTGCCCCCGGCAAACTGCGATGTGTAAAAGCAGCTGAAGGTGTCGGTCTTCTGTTTCTGCGGTATGCAGTCGGCTGTCACGATCAGACTTAATTCCGAGTCCTTGGTGTCCACGAGCGTGAACTGTTTCGGGTGGCTGCTTATTTTGGAACGCTATGCAAGCATCACGGATTTTGAGGATGGCGTAGTCTCATCGGTGATCGTGGCGACTCTGATCTGTCCCCACAATGAGGTTGCCAGCAGGAGAACGGTACAAAGCAGGACTCTCATAAGTATTTAATCCCAAGGCTCATCGGCGCACTTGTGCCCCTTTTGCAGACCGCCTCGGAGCACCATCGCGGCACTGATGTAGTAGTCGTGATCCCCCTTGTCAGGGTCATCTTTGAGGATAATGTTTAGCTGATCTTGTAAGTCCGCTTTCTCAGCTTTAGTAATCAGCAGGTGGCTGACATGATCTTGAGAGTCCGGCTTTGGGTCGATCAAAGTCATGAAGACCATCGGCGCCGCTTCAAACACGGCTTTTCCAACGGCATCTAATTCGGCGCGTATCTCCGGGACCTTGGCCGCCAACGCTTGATAGTCCACACCTGCTTTCGGTCCGGCTAGGAATTTGCCGCTGATGTCGATCAGTTCCTGATGCAACTCAATTTGATGTTGATAGAACCCGTTCAGACTTGGGATCAATGTGTCAAACGGATCGTTTAAGCGCATGCTCTTGAGCATGACAATCTGCGAACGCAATTCTAGCTGGATAGACTTGCTGACGTAGATGCCAGTCGAGAACTGTTCGCTTAGCGTCTTGCCTTCACTGAGTTCCTTCTGACCAGTCGCCTTCAAATCTTCGTCTTCGATGAGTTCACGCACGTATTCCTTCACGGACGATCGGGACCAGAAGCATCCGTCTTGCCGGCGACAAACTGGCTGGCGGCCAACAGACGCTGTGGAATCAATCCGGCTGGCGAGACGTTTCTAGACAAGACTACGAAGCATTGCAACGACAGTATGGCCGGCAGATCCGCACACCGCTGCCGTCCATTGCCTGGTTACTTTTGCTTGCCTTCCTACTACTATGGCGCTTCGGCAGTTGGATCCACGTTCTGTTCACATTCGCCACTATGAAGAGCCGCGTGCTGAAGAGGATGCCGACATCGTATTCATTCCCGCCCGCGACCCCGGCACAGTTTCCGAATCACCGAGCGCCGACGGCGAAGGAATTCACGCCCTGCCTACGCTGCTCAGCTTCCTTCGGATAGTCGCCGAGCCAAACATACTCCGGCATCGTTCACCGGAGATATGCCGAGATCGAAGCAAATCTGATCACGCATCTTACGATTCGGCAAAAGACGCGCTCCAGCCATTTTGCAGGCAGCTCTGGATGCAACACTTCAGCGGCAGCGGAGCTTTCCCTTTCGGAAAGATCTGGCAGAGCTCTCCAAAACAATGGTGCCGCGCATGCGCAATATGCCAGATGTACCAACCCTGGAGCTGCTGCCAGCCTTCAACACTGCAGACAAGCAGTACAAGCGGCGACCCCGCACCCCCAAGAGTACACGCCAAACCGCAGAATCCCCCGCTAAGTCTTTATTCCTGTGGGGGATACAACTAAGTCCGTTAATTAGAATGCTTTAGCGAAAATTTTTTTTGGGGGGGGATACAAAAGCTTCCCAATTCCATCCCGTTGTGTTCTTACCCAGTCAAGACGGATGCGAATCTTCTTAATTGCCAAAACCTGAGAATCCTCACTTCATCGCGGCCAGAAGCGCCTCTGCCACGAGCTTCCTGGTCTGGTCATCCATTTCCGATGGCCGCGCTTTCACGCCCGCCTCGTTGGCTAAACGCTTGTTCTTGATTCCGATATAGACGGCGCTGTATGAAGTCTCCCCGAGGTTTTCCACTCTGTGCTTGAAGGGCGGGAACCACCGGGCCTCGCCCGGCTTGGCAAAGACCTCTTGTGTCTTGCCATTTTCATCGGCGAAGCGGAGATGCCCGGCAGTGAGAACGACGACCACGCCTCCGGGATGCGCGTGCATGCTTGACTTTTCATGCGGTCCATAGTGGACGTTTACCACCTGCACATACTCATTCTCAAAAGCCAGCTTGTAGTGCGTGGGCTCGACCTTGGTGGGATCCTGGGCGAACGCTGCGACAAAGAAAGGCAAGACCAGCAACGCGGCGCAGAATGACTTGCCATACCCAAGTTTCCACATGAGAGATGACCTCGGGAATTCTTCTAAGCTCTCTTCCAGCTTATCCCGCCGCAAGCCACTGTCAATGATGGAAACGAGGGTTCGGACCAAACTGGTAAGAAGGCAACTGTGCTGCGAAGTTTTTACTGCAGCCGGAATCGTTCATTCATCAGCCGCTGGAGCCGCGGCCGGTAGAGAATATCGTAGGCAAGCTCTTTGTCGGGAAACATGCTCAGGGCGGCGCGGCGGGCATTCGCGGCCATCTCCGACGCCTCTTCCAGCGTCAGGTCGGGATCCTGGCTGATCACCGACATCACCATGCTCATCATGATCTGCAGGCGCCGGAGTCTTCTGGCCTCGTCCACGTGCTCATTGTATTCGCTGCTTGGCTGTTCGGCCCGTTCAACTTCCATATCGCCCCCGTCTTCTTTGGATTTATACTGTGGATTTGGATGTTGACGGCATTTCCCGCGTTGGCTCCAATCGCCATTGTGCCAGCTTCCGCCCGCGAATCAAGCTGCCCTTGGCCGTACACCTTTGTGACCCGCAAGACAAGGGTAGAGTGACTGCCGTAATCTGTTAAGCCAGTTCTATGGAGGACGCATGCCAGAGTCGACTAACCCCGCGCCTCAACCCGAGCCCAAGCCAGACCCTAACGAGAAACTCATCAAGATTTTCGACACCGAGCAGGAAACAGAAGCGATCGTCGTGCAGGGATTGCTTGAATCTGCCGGCATCGACTCGGACTTGAAATCCATTGATGCGGTCCAGGACGCGTTTCCCGGCGTCGGTGGCACGCTCATCCTTGTGCGTGAAGAAGACGCGCCCGAAGCTGGAAAAATTATTGAGGCGTACCGTCAACTGCCGCCCCTCGATGACGACACCGCCGATATCGATCTCGCCGGATGAGAGGCGAATTCCGTAGACACGCGGCTTGCCCCGTCTCTCCACAAGTCAGTGGATGAGCGCTACGTCCGGAGTCACGGACTTGCCGTCCAGATAAAAGCTGACTGCGCCCTCCTCGTCGGTGCGGTAGGTTGTCACCTCGGCCTGCTGTAGCCGCTCCAGCACTTCACGCCGGGGATGTCCGTAGATTTCGCGCGCGACGGAAATGACCGCATAGCGCGGATGAACGGTCGCAAGCGAATCGGCGGAAGTTCCGCTCGCGCTTCCATGATGCGCGTCCTTAAGCAGCATCGCCTCCAGGTGCTGTTCCACAACGCGCAGTTCCGCCCGGACGTTCCGCATCTCCCTCGAGCAAAGCAGTCGTCGCGGCAAAAGTGGCGGTAAACACCAGGCAATCGTCGTTTGGCCGCATCGATCCGGTGGTTTGGTCGCGTCCGGGAGCGAGCATGTGGAAATGCGCGCCGCCGTAATCGACTTGGTCGCCTTCTTTATTTTTACTGAGACTTTCATTCCCGCGTTCTGGGCTTGCGCGACGATCATTGCCAACTCGCCCACCGGCTTGTCGATACTCAGCCAGAGTTCTCGGGGATGGAAATTTGCGATCATCGCGGGAATTCCGCCGAGGTGGTCGGCATGAGGATGGGTGATCACGACCACGTCGAGATGATCGATGCCTCGATTCCAAAGATAAGAAGAGACCACCTGTTCGCCTAGATCAAAGTCCGAATGCATCCACCGGCAGGCCTCCGGCATCAATGAGCAGGGTGCGGCATTCGGGCGTGGCCAGCAGAATGGAATCGCCTTGTCCGACGTCAATGGTCGTCATCTCCATTACGCCGGGGCGAAGGTGAAGGCGCGAGGGGACAAACGCAATCCAGACCGCAACGCCGAACAGCAACGCCACCGAAGCGAAAGTGGCCAGGCGCGTGCGCCGAGCCGCCAGCATGGCGAGCGTCAGGGCGGCGATCGAGGCCACGATCATCGCGAGCGAAGGCATGGCCACCCGCAAATCGGCGACGGATGCGCCAGCGAGATGAGAGCTGCCGAGAAAATGCACGGTTCCAGCGATTCCGTCGAGCGCGAGGCCGGAAATCCAAACCGCGGGCTTGGCCAGCGCGCTTGAGATGTATCCTAAGCCGATAGCGGCGGCAGAGGTGGGCATCAGTATCTGGGTAAGCGGAATCACCGCCAAGTTGGCCGGCATTCCCATGGTGGTTGCGCGATGAAAGTGGTAGGCATGAGCTTGCCAGGGCCCTCGACTATCCACCCGTCTTCCAGGAGGAACTGGGCAATGTGAAAACGGTCAGCGTGCCAGCAGCATTACCGATTCGATGTGAAACGTCTCGGGGAAGAGATCGAATAAGTGTGCCTCCTCGATGTGGTATCCGGCCGCCAGAAGGGGGGTGATATCCCTGGCCAGCGTCGCCGGGTCGCACGAAACATATCGGATGCGGGGCGCCCCAAGTTCCGCCAGAGATCGGATCACTACCTTGCTGGCCCCGGTGCGGGGAGGGTCCAGGACGACCAAGTCAGGACGTTTTCGCACCGGCTGGCTTTTTCGGTATTCGCTCTTCAGGTAATCCTCGGTTCGCGCGCCGACCGCTTTCACGTTCGCCTGTACATTCTGCAGCAGATCGCCATACGCTGTCTGTGACGCCTCTACACCCAATATGTGATGAAAACTCTGCGACAACGCCGCGGAAAATAACCCCACTCCTGCGTACAGGTCGAGTGCGACGTCTCCGCGCGCATTGCCGGTCACGACCGAAATCAGTTCGTCGATGAGATAACGGTTCACCTGGAAGAATGCTCCGGCGCTGACCTGATACTCGAGGTTCTTGGTTCGATACCGAATTGACTTCGCGCCTGACTGCGCCAGCGCTTTCGGGTCCATCGCCGCATCATCTTCTGGTTGTCTTCTTGGAGTGTGGCGCCGCGAAGAGAAAAACGTCACGCCGGCGATTTCCGGCAACTCGCGCTCGAGCGCCTCCGCCCAGCGCAATAGATCTCGCTTGTCAGCCTCGCGGCCAAAGAACGCCCAAGCCAGCAAACGCTCATCCGCCCCATCCGCGAACAGCTCAATCTCTTCAACTGCCGCCGGACAATTCAGTCCGCGCAGTTCATGCAGGCGCGCCATCATCCGATTGAGGAGCGGTGAGCTGATCGGACATTCGCGCACTGGAAGAAATTCGTGCGAGCCGAATCGGAGGTACCCCAGCGCAAACTCTGGTACAGTCTGCACCTGCAGCCGCGTCCGATTGCGGTAGTTCCAGGGAGGGGAACCATGCAGGCGAATCTCGGACTTCAGTTCGACCTTTGCAATCCGCTGTAGCGTCTCGCGCAGGATTTCAGCTTTAAATTCCAGTTGCCGCTCGTATGGGACGTGCTGGTAGTGGCATCCGCCGCATTGCCGGAAGTACGGACACCGCGCTTCGACGCGATCGGGCGAAGCTAGGATCAACTGCGCTACCAAGCCGCGAGCGAACCCAGGTTTCTCCTGCCGGATCTCGACGTCAACCCGCTCCCCCGGCAGCACAAACGGAACAAACACCGCCATGCTGCGACCGTCTGCACCGGGGGGAGTGCGTGCCAACCCGTCACCGCCGTAGATTAATTTTTCGATGGAAAGAAGCATGGGTTTTGACGCGACTCGCCCGCGTAGGGACAGCCGCCCCCGGCTGTCCAAGCGAGCGCTCGCCGGATTTCGTTTTGTTCATCCTCTCAACCCACTGCGGGGCTTCGCCCCGCCTGGACAGCCGAGGGCGGCTGTCCCTACGCTAGTGCATATAGAACAAACTCAGGCGCGGCACGCCGCATCGCTCCAGCAGCCGCTTATGCACATATTGTTTGTGCAGTTGCTCAACCTGCGCAGCCGTCATGTTTCGCCGGAAGGGGGCAATATCCCGATCCGCTTCCGCGCGAACATTTACCAGATCGTCATCCGGAGTCGCCGCCATCAATACCGCGAAGAGCTTTTCCTCCAGCACGGTCAGTCGGCGCTCCAAATCTTCCAGCCGCGGAAGTTTCCCGGTGCGTTCGATTGACTCCGCCATCTCACGCATCGAACCCGCTTCTTCACGTGCGAGCGCTCCAGTCGCGAATCCCGCGCGCTCCGGCAGCTTCGCTTTTTCGAGCTTGTCGGCGTTCTCCCGCAAAAACGCTGCAAGTTGCGCCACTTCAAATCCGGGCTCTCGCTGAGCTTTTTCGTCGCCGGTCGCACCTACGGCTGCTTCCTTCATATCTTCCGCCGCAGCCAGCACAGCCTGTGAGCAATACGCCAGGCTGTTCACTTTCTTTGATTTCGACGGACGCTGATCGTACTTGTCAAACGCGTCATCCACCCCGCGGAGCACGGCCTCTAGCGGCACGCCCGCACTTTTCCAAATCTCAATCAGAGCCCAATCAAGCGTTGAGAGGAGCAGGTGAGTCCCCCGCCGCCGCAGATAGTGCTCTTCGATTTCGGTGAAGTAATTGAAGTAATTTTCCACGATGCTTCAACGCGATTTAGCTCAGCGCGATTTAGGAGACTTCGGCGAGGGCCACGGTTTCGCAGCGGCATCCAACGGCTTGGCAGCGGCCGGTGCCTTCGTTGCCTTCGGCGCGGCTTCGCGGCGGAAGGACTGGTTCCGATCCCAAATGATGCGGAGCCCCTCGAGGGTGAGAAATTCGTCCACATCTTTGATAAAGCCTGAGGCCGTGCCAATCAGCGATCCCAGTCCGCCGGTCGCAATCACTCGTGTCTCCTCACCCAGTTCATCCATCAGCCGCTCCAGGATGCCGTCGACCAGGCCGAGATACCCGTAGTAGAGCCCCGACTGCAAGCTGCCCACCGTAGTCGTTCCAATCACCCGAGCCGGCTTGCGAATCTCCACTCGCGGCAGCCGCGCCGTGCGCTGAAACAGCGCGTCCGCTGAAATTCCAATCCCCGGACAAATCACGCCGCCCATGTACTCGCCCTTCTTCGAAATGCAGTCAAAGGTCGTCGCCGTGCCAAAGTCCACAATCACACAGGGCCCACCATATTTCTCAAACGCCGCCACCCCATTCACGATGCGGTCCGCGCCAACTTCCGCGGGATTGTCATACAGCACCGGCATACCCGTCTTTACGCCCGGCTCGATGAATAGTGGCTTGGTGTTGAAATAGCGCTCGCACACCTGCCGCAACACCGAATCGAGCGGCGGCACCACCGATGAAATCACGATTCCATGCACGCTCGAAACTTCCAGGTTGTCCATCGAGAAGAGATTGCGAAAGATCACTCCATACTCGTCGACCGTACGGTTCAGATGCGAACCAACGCGCCAGTTCGCCACCAGCCGCTCATAGCGCGCCGGGTCCGTGGTCACGTCTTCGCCCGCACGGTGCGCTACCCGCTCAAACACGCCCAGCACCGTATTCGTATTACCGACATCAATGACTAGCAACATAGATAATCAACCTGGATAAACCACGTGTGTGGAGACCGGGCTACGCCCCGTCCAGCCTCACCGTTCCACTCATCACCGTCGTCAAACCCCGCGCCGTTCTCACCCGCAAGAATCCGCGCTCATCCAATCCCTCGGTAGCGCCCGCCAAACCGCCATTTTCCTCGATGCTCACTTTTCTGCCGCGCGCCGAAGACGAACTCTCCTCAAACCGGCGGAGGATCGCAGCTCGCGCTCCCGCATCCTCAATCAAGGTCCGATACTCCCGGTCGAGCGATTTTAGCAAAGCGGCGCAGAGTTCCACGCGCGACCACTCGGTGCCGGTCTCGATCCGCAACGACGTCGCCATTTCCCGCAGCTCAGCCGGAAACTTCACCTGGTTCACGTTGACCCCCATCCCCACCACCAGATGTCGCACCCGCGTGGCTTCGGCATTCATCTCGGTGAGAATGCCGCAGAATTTTTTGCCGCTAAGCAGCAGGTCGTTCGGCCATTTCAGGTCCGCACGAAGCTGCGGTGCAATCTCCATAACCGCCGCGCGCACCGCCAGCCCCGCAGCCAGCGAAAAAATCAGCGCATCCGAAGGCGGCATCACCGGACGCAGGATCACCGAGCAGTAAATCCCCGTCGACCGCGCCGAATGCCACGTGTGCGCACCACGTCCCCGCCCGGCCAGCTGTTCTTCGGCGAGAAATACGCTGCCTTCCGGCCCGCCCTCCGCCGCGGATCGCATTGCCTCCGAATTGGTCGAGCCGATTTTGTAATAGTGATGGATCTGCTTGGCATTGCCTGGACCACATCCAAAGATCGTGCGCTTCAATGATGGCGCCAACATTTCCGGCAGGAGCAAGTCTGGAACCGCGCGCAACTGATAGCCCGTCGCTGGATGTCCAGCCACATCCACGCCCAATCCGCGCAGTTGCTGAATGAGCCGCCAAACTTCCGACCGGCTCGTCCCGATTTCTTCCGCGATCTTCGTACCGCTGACGACAACGGTGGCGTGGCTCATGAGCAGGCGCACGATGCGGCCGAGGCGAACATCTGTCGCCTTGTGCACAGACGGCAGGCTGCGAGTTTTCGTGGAAGCGGAGATGGAGGGAATTATAAACAGTCGCTGGACGCTGGTCGTTGGTCGTTAGTCGTTGGCAAATCGAATCCGGGGAAGATGAAAAGCAGCAATGGGTGCCGACCCGCGAACGACCAACGACCGGGTTTTCATGCCGGCGTAACCCGCAAACTCATATCCACTGCCGTGGCCGATTGGGTCAACGCCCCCACCGAAATGAAATCCACGCCCGTTTCGGCGTACGACCGCACATTCTCGAGATTAATTCCACCCGCGCACTCTAGCGGAATCCGTCTTGGCTGACGCGAACAGATCTCGACCGCCTCGCGCACCGTCTCAACGCTCAGATGATCGAGCAGGATCGCCTCCGCCCCGTGATCCAGCGCCTGCTGCAGTTCTTCGAGCGACCGCACTTCAATCTCGATTGGCTGCCGCCCGCGGCGGTTGTGGATCGCACGCTCCAGCGCCGGAATTGTGCCTCCCGCCAGCGCAATGTGATTGCCCTTGATCAATACGCCGTCGGAAAGATCCAGCCGGTGATTCTGGCCGCCTCCGCATCGCACCGCGTGTTTGTCAATCAGACGCAGCCCCGGCGCTGTCTTGCGTGTATCGAGAATCCGCACCCGCGTGCCCTCCACCGCATCCACAAACTTGCGCGTAGTGGTGGCGATTCCGGCCATCCGCTGCAGAAAATTCAGGATCACCCGCTCACACGACAGAATCACGCGCGCGTTGTGTTGGATCACGGCGATCTGCTGCCCCGCGTGCACGCGAATACCATCAAAAATTGAAGGATGGCTAGTCACCTCATAATGCGAAGTGACCGCCCCGTCGAGCATCGCATAGACGTCGAGAATTCGCGGAACGCATCCGAGGCCAGCCAGCATGCATTCCTGCTTGGCGACAATGGTCGCCGAGGCGCGCTGGTTGGGATCAATACAGGCGTAGCTGGTCGCATCGCTCGTCGCCCGATCTTCGTTGAGCGCGTTCTCCAGAATCGCGGTAATGCGTCGTGAATTCCAGTCCATGTTTGTGTAGATCGTGTCGGAAGGGCGCCCTCGCCCGTCCGTTCCCGTGTGGGGACAGCCGCCCTCGGCTGTCCCTACGTGAGTCGTGCCTAGCCGAGCTCTTTCAACTTGGCGACGACCTTCTCTCGCAGAGCCGTCAATTCCTCAACTTGCTTGCGCAGTCCCTCGACCACATGCGGGGGAGCTTTGCTCAAGAATTGCTCGTTGCCCAGTCTGGCTTGCGCACTCGCCAGCTGCTTTTCAATCTTATCCAGCTCTTTTGTTAGACGCTCGCGCTCGGCGGCGATATCAATTTTCTTCTCGTAGATGGCATGGACATCAAATCGCGACGTGCTGCGCGCACCCGGCAAACTCGCCAGCGAGCTTTCCACAAACGTGACCTTCTCCACATTTGCCGGACGATCAAGCAGAAGCGCACCGAGATTCCTTACGAGCATCGTGCGAATCCCCGGTTCGTGCGCAAACACCTCGATCGGCACTTTGACCTTAGGCTCAACCTTCAATTCCGCTCGCAGATTGCGCACGCTGACGATCAGATCCTGCAGAATCGCCATCTCGGTCTCCGCGCCCAAATCAATCTGACCCTCGTCCGCTGCCGGATACGACGCCAGAGCAATCGACTTCAGCGGCGGCTTGCCATCGTACACCGCGTGCCAGATTTCTTCCGTAATGAACGGCATCACGGGATGCAGCAGCCGCAACGACGCTTCGAACAGATTTACCAGATTTGCGCAGGCAACTCGGGCAGGTCCCGTGTCCGCGCCTTCCTCGAAGTTCAGCCGCGGCTTGATCAGCTCGATGTACCAGTCGCAGAACTCGCCCCAGAAGAAATCGTAGATGCGATTCGCCGCCTCATCGAAACGATAAGTCTCAAGGGACTCGTTCACGTCTTTCGCCGCGCGATTGAACCGCGAGAGTATCCAACGGTCTTCGAGCGAGTCAGCCTGAAACCCGGCAATGCCACGGCTTATGGAGAGACGGGCGTCCCGCCCGTCCCCAGGCCGCAGGCTCGGCTCGATCCTATCCACGTTCATGAACATGAACCGCGCCGCGTTCCATATCTTGTTGGCAAAATTACGGTATCCCGCCGTGCGGCTCTCGCTGAACGCGATATCCGTGCCGGGAGCTGCCATCGCCGCCAGGGTGAAGCGCGTCGCGTCCGTCCCGTACTGCCCGATCACCTCAATTGGATCTAGCACATTGCCCTTAGTCTTCGACATTTTCTGCCGATCCGCATCGCGCACCAAGGCGTGGATGTAAACTTCGCGAAAGGGAACGCTCGCACGCAAGGCATCTTCGCCCGTCGCCAGACTCGTCGCAGAACTCCGGCTCGGCCTGTGCGGCGGCATCATGAACCAGCACCCGAGCATGATCATCCGTGCCACCCAGAAAAACAGGATGTCGAAGCCAGTAATCATCAGTGAATTGGGATAGAACACTTCCAGATCGCGCGTCGCCTCAGGCCAACCGAGAGTGGTGAATGGCAATAGTCCCGACGAAAACCAAGTGTCGAGCACGTCCATGTCCTGCTCCAGTTTCGTGCCGCCGCACTTGCACGACGACGGAGCCTCGCGCGCGACCACCACTTCCTTGCACTCATTGTTCGTGCAATACCATGCCGGAATCCGGTGGCCCCACCACAACTGCCGCGAGATGCACCAGTCGTGGATGTTATGCATCCAGTTCAAATAAATCTGCCCGTAATTCTCCGGAGTGAAGCGGATGTATCCCGTTTCCACCACCTCAATTGCCCGCTTCGCCAGCGGCGCAATCTTGACGAACCACTGCGTCGAGAGCCGCGGCTCGACAATCGTCCCCGACCGGTCGCACTTGCCAAGCGCAATCGTGTAATCCTTTGTGCCCACCAGGAAGCCTTGCGCCGTCAGGTCCTCCACAATGCGCGCGCGGGCGGCAAAGCGATCCAATCCCGCATAGGGTCCGGCATTCGCATTCATCTTGGCGTGCTCGTCAATCACTTCGATCTGCGGCAGGTTGTGCCGCAGGCCAGCCTCGAAGTCGTTGGGATCATGCGCCGGCGTCACCTTCACCGCGCCGGTGCCGAACTCAGGTTGCGCCAGTTCGTCCGCGATGATCGGAATTTCGCGATTCATCAGCGGCAGCAACACATGCTTGCCATGCAGATGCGTGTAGCGCTCGTCCGTCGGATTCACCGCGACCGCTGTGTCGCCGAGCATCGTCTCCGGACGCGTGGTCGCCACAGTAATAAACTCGTCTTTGCTCGATACTCCGCCAATCACCGGGTATCGGATTTCATACAGCTTGCCCGCGACATCCTCGTGCTTCACTTCGAGGTCCGAGATCGCGGTGCCGCAGTCGGGGCACCAGTTCACGATGTACTTCCCGCGATAAATCAGCCCATCCTCATACAGCCGCACGAACACTTCCTTCACCGCGTGCGACAGTTTGTCGTCCATGGTGAAGTATTCGCGGTCCCAATCGACCGACGCGCCCAGCCGTTTCATCTGGTCGAGAATCGCGCCGCCGTACTCGCGCCGCCATTCCCAGACGCGCTCGAGAAATTTCTCGCGTCCCATCTCACGCCGCTTCTTGCCCTCGCTGGCCAGCTGGCGCTCCACCAGCATCTGGGTCGCGATGCCGGCGTGATCCGTGCCGGGCAACCAGAGCGAAACGAAGCCGCGCATGCGGTGCCAGCGCACGATGACGTCCATCTGCGTCTGCTCCATCATGTGCCCCATGTGCAGCCGCCCGGTCACATTCGGTGGCGGCAAGAGCAGCGTGAACACCGGACGCGAATCTCCAGGCGCCGGCGTCTCCACGTGAAACAGTTTTTCCTGGACCCAATACTCGGCCCAGCGCGTCTCAATCGCGCCCGGTTCGTAAGCTTTCGGCAATTCTTGCGGCATCGTAGATGTTTGGCTCCAGCCTTGTGTAGGGACGACCGCCGCGCCGTCCCGGCCGAGCAAAAGCTCGGCAACTCCTTGCGGAGAGACAAACGCCGGCAGCAAGAGGGTGAAGCATTGATCTTACAGGCGCGAGAAAACAGGGGTCAAACTAGGAGCAGGAAACCGATTATCCCCGATGGATTGTCGAGGCTTGGGAGAGGCTTCTACTCGAACATTTCCGAAATCTTGAAGACCCTGAAAATGCCCTGGTCTCACGGGAACTGTGGTTCGACAATTTACCGGCCGTCATGCGTGTGCGCGTCACAACTCCGAATGTGTTGAAGGCTTTACGTAAACGTGATCCAGGAGCCGCGAAACCGTACAACTTCGCACTCTCGCCCATACTGATTAACCCTTCATCCGACTGCACGTTAATCGCGCCCGCCAGTAAACATTCTGGAGAATGGCTAGCGCGGGACTACACCGAAATTCATAGCGGGCAGACAGTCAAGCTCTTCAGCGAGTACAACGGAAGAGTCCTTACGCCGCAGACTCTTTCGAGTGTCATTTGGCGACACTACCTGCATCCGGAAGATAAATCTCTTTCTCCAGATGGAGAACGCTGCGGTGCGTATACGAGGGGACTATTGTTGCGGCGGCCCATTCAAGCAATGACGCCTCTCATTTTTATCGGGAAAGAAATTGAGCGACGATCTCAAGAAGGTGAAGATGTCAGTGTTCTCGAAACCAGCGGACCGATCAAATATAGTGCGCATCAGAGGGTGAAAACTCGTCCCGCGGACGCCCAAACTCTCCTAAGGGCCAGACGCTTTGGGTTGCGACAACTCATGCGAGAGTCGGGAAAGTCCCAACATCCAGTACAACGTTTCCTCGATGGTGACCCCGTCCACCCTGCAACACGTGTCAGCTTGGAACAGGCGGTACACCGACTGGAGCAACAAGCCAAGCAAACGAGGCAATCCAGTCAATAAGTGTAATGGGGATATTTCAACCATCAAACTCGTGCTATCCCAAACTCGACAAATCAAACCCCTCTAACGTGACTGTCGAATTTCAATCGTTGGCATTGCCAACCAGCTTGTTGACGGCTTTTTCGATCTCTTGTGGACGAACGTTTAAGGCTGGAGTGTCGTCGAGCTTGTATTTCTCTCGTACCTGTTTCAACTTGTCACGCTCCTTGCGTTCTTCCTGTGAATAAAAGCGAGCTTTCTCAAATTCGTGATTCGCGATAGAAGCCTCCATTCGCTGCACGATGAAACGAATGCGCTTCTGAAGCTCGACAACCTCCTCTGGGAGTGAACCTTGCTCAAGTTCGGCAGCCGCACCCGCCTCATCGATGATGTCGACGGCTGTCCCCGGCAAACTCTTATTCCTGATGTACTTCTCGGCGCAGTGAACGGCATGTGCAATGGCTTCGTCCGTATAAGAAACATTGTGAAATTTCTCGTAAGCCCCTTTGATGCCTTGCAGTACCTTGATCGCGGTCTCTTCATTGGCCGGAGCGACCTCGATGGGTTCAAAGTATTCCGCGAGCCAGTGCCTGTCCGCCTGCAAGTTCGCGAATGTAGCGGGCGTGGATGTGCCGATGCACTGAATGTTGCCCGCCATGATCGGTCGGAGCAGCAGTTCGGTTACGTGAAACGAAGCTACCGGGAAAACTCCCCCAGGCCGGTCATGCATCCGGTTCATAAAGAAGATTTTCCCATCCTGTGCCGCTGCTACCAGGGCACGATCCAATCTCTCGTGCCACGAACCATCCTTTTCGAGTACTCGAAGCGGAGGTAGATCGAGGCTCAGAACGGCTTTTTCCGAGAGCGCTTGAGGAATATTGCCATCGGCAATGCGCCGAGCCAATCCACCGACGATGGTTCTTTTACCGACTCCCGGCTCTCCCACCAAAACGGGATTCTTCCGATTCAAGCGGCACAGAAGCTCGATCAGACGATCAAGCTCCTTCTCGCGCCCAATCAGCGGCTGAGTTTGGCTCACCAGATCGCTGGCATAAGAACTGAGTTCATCCTGCACGGAAGGTCGTTTTTGCCCTTGCGCCGCCTCGTGCGGCTGCCGTGCGAGGCCCTCGCGAACCTCGCTCAACTGGACACCCCGTTCGGTCAAGATCTGCGCGGCGAAGCATTTTTCCTCGCGCAATAGGCCAAGCAGCAGATGCTCCGTACCAATATGTTTGTGGGCGAGGCGCTCCGCCTCCTCTCCTGCATACGCCAACACACTTTTCGATTCGTTGCTCAGAGGAAGGTCCACTGAGGTCGAAGTTTTCTCCTGCGCATTGGTCTGGCTCTCCACTTGTTTTCGTATAGACGCCACGCCGGAGCGCAAAAATCGATTGGTTAGGGCCTTGTCTTCCCGGATGATTCCCAAGAGCAGATGCTCACTCTCAATGTAGGGAGAACCAAACTGTGAGGCTTCGTAACGAGCAAAGAAAATAACCCGACGCGCTTTTTCAGTGTATCGCTCAAACATTGCTGTTGACCGTAACTTTAGAGAGCACCACAAGTCTAAGAGATAGCGTCAGATCGCGTCCATTGGTTAGGTATCGCAAACAAGGCGATTACACCAACTACGCTGCCTGCCCGGCCCTCCCCCTCTCGCTCGCGCGCGGGACCCAAGCCCCTGGGTCCGAATCCGTGGGTCGCGGGAGTGTAGCTGAATTTTTCCCGAAGGATACATCCCCGTCAAACTAGGAGCAGGTTTGTTCGTCCTTCATTTTGAAGCGAATTTATGAAATACCTTGGCCGCGCCCCAACACAGCAGCGAATAAGCAATTATATTGACCGCTGCTCCGATTATCGGCGCTGAGGTGTCCTGGGCCATTGTGCCGCCGTGTCCCCCTGTGATCGCCATTTGGACGGCCATCCCAGGGAACAATGCATAAAACAACACGGAGGAAAGAAGGAGGTTAGATGAAGACAGCGACAGCAGGAAGCTTACGGGAATCACAATAGCGGATGCAATGTAGACCGACATCCTCGCACTCATAGTTCATCGCACTACTCCGTAACAGAGCAGTCCATTGTCGCGGGCAGGAACTCCTCAAGGGCTAAGAGCCAAAAGCTAAAGGCCAAGTGCTGAATGCTGAAAGCTGCTTACTTCCCGGCCAGCTTCTTTGCAATCTCTTCCACGATCTTCGGGCGAAGATCGGCCATTACGCTGTCCACGATGCTGGCAATCGTGCGCGCGTCCGTTGCAGACGGAGACGCTGAACCCTCGGCGGCCGCCGCTGCTGCCATGGCCTTTGGAGACTCCTCGGCTGCCGCCTGTTTCGCCGCTTCCACCACGTCGTTGCTTGCGGCAATGCTGGCCGGCGCGGTGTGGATCTGATGCCAGTTCGACTTCCCCGATTTCGCTTTCACGTCCTTGCCCATGGAATCCTGACCCCCAGAATCTGAACTCGAATCTTGATTCTCTTCTTCCACAGCAGCCGTCGTGCCAATGCCGGGCTCTTCGTTCTGGTCCGCTTTTACCCCGACCTCATCCTTACTCCCTGCAGCCGCGAACGTCGCTGGCGCGGCCTGTTCCGCAGGTGCTTCCTCCGCGACTTTGGCCGGCGAATCCGTCCGCTCCGCTTCGAGGTTTTCCGCTTCGATCTTCTGTGGTTCGACCTTCTCTGGTTCGATCCCGTCCACCACCACTGGACTCGCTGGGTTCGAAACCGCCGCCACCACTTCTGCTGGTGCCTCCACGACCGATGTTTCCGGGACCACGGCGGTGGTCTCTGAAGAACGCTCGGCTCCTTGCTCCGACAAAGCTTTCGCGCTGGCCGCCAATTCTGCTTCTGCCAGTCTGCTCTCAACCGCGGCCGCAATCGCTGAAACTCCGGTGATCCCTACCGATTCAATGTCGCCGCCGGACGCCGCCGCGAATGTTGCCGCGAATGTGCTGAACATTTCCGCTTCCAGCGAAATCGCCGCTTCCTCCGTAGTCAACGCCGCCGGCTCCGCTACCCACCGCGGACCGGCCGCCACCACCGTTCCGTGCGACGGAACCGTCGAGACATCCACGTTCGCGGTAGCGGGTGTCAGCAAGCGCAACGCCTCGGCCAGTGCCTCATCGCTCGGCGCCGGCTCTTCCGTCTCCGATGCTTCGGGCTTGGATCCTTTGTCCTTCGCAGCAACTGCTTCTGCTGGCGCGCTTGCCTCGGCCCCTTCGCTCTTCGCGACGGCTTCGGCGGGCTTCGCTTCAATCTTTTCTTCCGCCGTCTGCCCAACCGCGCTCGCAGCCGTAGCGAACATCGGCTCATCGTTCTTGTCCACGGGCGCCGGCACCTGCGCAAAGGAGGCGGTATTCACCGCGACTGTGACCACCGCAGCCGGCATTTCTGGATGCTGGGCTTCTGGACGCCCGGTTTCGTGCTGACGTACTTCGACCGCAACCTCGGCGACCGGGGCCGGAGTTTCAACTTCTTTCTTCGCGTCTGCCGCAGCCGCAGGAGCGTCCACTTCCGTCTTTGCCGCTTCAGTCTTTGCCGCCGCCAACTCTGCCGCCGGAGCCACACCCGGACCCATCTTTTCCGCCAGCGGCGCAGTATTCTCACCTGCAGGGGTCGCTCCATCGAGTTTCGCGGCCAACGCACTAAGTGCGTCCAACTCTTCCGGGGTGATGTCGCGTGGAATATCCGGAACCAATCCCGGCTCCTGTCCCGGCGGCGGAGGCTCCTTCACCGTAAGGGGTACACTCGCGCCAGTCTTGCCCTTCGCCTTTCGAAAATCGCGGAAGGTCGCTGCTGCCGCGATATCTCCTGATTCCGGTTCCGGTTCTTCTTTCTTTTTCTTCGACGGAAAACCCAGCCGACTCTTCCATCCAGTATCGGCACCCGCCTTGCTTTCCGTTGTCCTGCCGTTTCCCTCGCCGCTGAACCGCTCCACACCAGAAGCCGACGCACTATAGCGCCCGCCCTCGGATTGCTGCGGCACCATGCGGTCTTCGAGTCGCGTGATCGCACTCAGCAACTCGCTGGCTTCAAATGGCTTCACGATGTGAGCATCGGCCCTGACCCGGCGCGCTTCTTCTGGCTTGAAAGGTTCCAGCTTGCCCACCGTCAGCAGCACGGGAATGTGCGCCGTCGCAGCGGCATCCTTCAGGCGTTGGCAAACTTCCAGCCCGCTGTAGCCGGGCATGTACACATCCAGCACGATCAGATCCGGCTTGATTTCGGTGATTCGCTTCAGGGCGGCCGATCCGTTATTGACCGTAACGACGTCATACCCGGCATCCGCCAGGATCTTTCGCCCCATGTTCTGGGCCGTCACACTGTCATCAGCGAGCAGTATTTTCCGCGCCAAGCGTCATCCTTCGGCAAAATAAGGAGAGATAACGCGAAACTACCTTGTCCCTCAACCTAAGTCAACGATTCCCGCAGAGGTAACGGTTACGACTGTTCCTAGCCTGTTGGGAGGGGGGTGGAGGGAGGTCGGAGTTAAGAGGTCAGATTGAAGAGGTGGGAGGCAAGACTTTGAAAATTAGGGGCGTATTGCAGAAGTCGGCTGACAAAACCGGTAGTAACCTCTGCAATTTGCCCTCCCACCTCTGACTTCCCTAGAACGGGTTCAGCTTCCCTAAGCCCTTTTTCTTTTTCTTCTTGCTCGAGGAAATATCCGCCAATTCCTCGGTTTTCGCCGCACTCGAAGATACCGCGCTCGACGCCCCGCCACCGTTCTCCAGTTGATTACTCTGCTGCAGGGGGGGAAGCGCGTTCGGATCGGTCTCAACGTTCGGCTTCAGTTCATTGGGATCCGCCACATTCGGCTTCAACTCGGCTGCCGCGGCCGCCGGATCTTGCGCCGCCGCAGGCTGTTCCGGAGCCGCTGCCGCCGGGTCCCCTGCTGCCGGAGCATCGGAACGCGGTGCCTCTTGGTTCGGCACTACCTTCCCTTCGACTGTTTCCACACCAATCTTATTGTCGCCGCCCGCCATTCCTCCCGCGCTTACGACTTTCCGCACCACATCGCCCGGATTGGTGGGCGCTGGATCCACCATCGTCGGATCGCCCACATGCGAGGCTTTGGCCACGTCGGGATGCTTCTCGAAATTCCCCAGCATGCTCGACATGATTCCCGCTTGTTGCCTGCTTGCCACTTCCTTCTTGTTCAGTTCGAGCGCCGCCCGCGTTGGCCGCGGCACCGGCTGATGCAGACCCTCTAGCCGCGCCTTGGCGTCCAGCGCGCGGTCCATCGCCGGATACCGCTTGATGATCCTCCCGTACGCCTCCGACGCTTCCTTCGTTAGTCCCTCGATCATCTTCCCCTTGTTCACTTCGTTCATGCGTCCGTTCTTCCGGATCACATCGATCTCGCCCTCGTAGGATTGCCCCAGCAGATACAGCGCCTCATCCGCGCCGCTATATAACGGATAGCGGTCCACCAGCGTTTTCAGGCGCGCAATGGCTGCCGGATACGCGAGCCGCAGATAATAGAACCGGCCTATGTTGTACTCCCGTTGCGCCAGCACTTCCTGCACTTCGCGCAACCGCTGTTTCGCCTCCGGCACCAGCTTGCTGTCCGGATATTCCTGAATCAGCGACCGGTATTCCTCCTCCGCCCGCATCGCGTGCGTGAAGTCGCGGTCCGCCTTTTCCATCTCCTGATAGTGGATGTTCGCCACCTTCAGCTGCGCCTCTGCCGCTTCCGGCATATTGGGGAAGAAGGTGCGGAAGTCCTTGTACTCGATCTCGGCCTGCTGCATTGCCGTGGTCCCGCCCTCGGCATACCACGAGTCCGCCACCGCCAGCTTCGCCCGCGCGATAAACTCCGAATCCGGATACGTGTTGATCAGCGTCTGCAGCGTCATCCGCGAGACGTCGAAGCGGTTGTGCTTCATGGCATCCATGGCCCGGTCAAACAGTACCTTGTCGGGCTGTTTCGACCCGACGTTCGCCAGTGGATTCACCGATTTTTTGTTCGTGCATGCCACCGTCAACGTCAGCAGCAGTCCGAGTAATACGAAACTAGAATTCCGACGCATAGAAAACCTCATAATCCCTATTCGAAGGCCGTTGGCTCTTAGCTCTTGGCTTCTAGCTAAGGGCTAAGTGCCAAAAGCGGCTTTTCCTATACTCTCTGTAAACTCGCGCTCCGGGCCGCTTCCAGCAGCGCCTCCGCATTCCCCTTCGCATCGCCTTTCCCGAACACCGCATTCCCCGCCACCAGAATCTCCGCCCCGGCGCGCACCACCTCCGCCACCGTGTCCATCCCAACGCCGCCATCTACTTCGATGCGGAACTGGTATCCCCGTTCCGCCCGAATCTCCGCCAACTTCCTCATTTTATGCAGCGTTCCCGGGATAAACTTCTGCCCCCCAAACCCGGGATTCACGCTCATCACCAGCACATAATCCACGACGTCGAGCACTTCGCAGAGGGTCTCCACCGGCGTCGCTGGATTAATCACCACTCCCGCCCGGCATTCATGCTGCTTGATAAGGTTCAGCGTTCGGTTCAGATGCCGGCACGCCTCCTGATGCACCGAAATCCAGTCCGCTCCCGCGTCCGCAAATTCAGCGATGTACTGGTCGGGATTCTCTATCATCAGATGGCAGTCTAGCGGGAGCCGGGTTGCCCGGCGCAAGGATTTCACCACCGGAGGCCCAAGCGTTAGATTAGGCACAAAGTGCCCGTCCATGATGTCGACATGGATCACACTGGCGCCGCCCGCCGTCGCCCGTTCCACCTGGTCCGCCAAGTGAGCGAAATCCGCTGCGAGTATCGAGGGTGCAAGTTCGATCAAAATAGAGTCCGGAGAGTAGGGTCGAAACCTGTGGAAATTCTAGCACGGCGGGGCGCTGCCTATCCCTGCTTGTGTGGGAACGGGCGCCCTCGCCCGTTCCGTGCCGGGCGCAAGCCCGGCAGCTGCGTGCAGCTCCAAGCAGTTCAGGGCGCGCAAGTTCGCCCATTACGCGCCGAACTGCGAAACCCTCGTCTCCTCCGAAGCTGCCAACGCCTTGCGCGCCGTATCCACTTCGTCCGCCATCGCGTACTTCAGCTTCTCGATTCCCTTGCCGGTAACCGCAGAAATCGCATAAAGCTTCAGCTTCTTGCGCGTCGCCCATTGCTTCAGTTTCTTGAGCTTCTCCGGGTTTGCCACATCGATCTTGGACGCGACCATCAAGGTTGGCTTATCCTCTAATCCCGCCCCGAAACTCGCCAACTCGCCCCGGATCACCTCAACGTCTTTCACCACATCAACCCGGCCGCTGCTGTCGGAGACATCCACCAAATGCACCAGCAGGCGCGTGCGCTCGATGTGCCGCAGGAATTGCGTGCCGAGGCCCGATCCGGTGTGTGCGCCTTCGATCAAGCCCGGAATGTCGGCGACCACAAAGCTCTCCTCTTTCCCCTTGTCACCCGCCAGCACCACGCCGAGATTCGGTTCGAGCGTGGTAAACGGATAATCCGCAACCTTCGGGCGCGCGGCCGAGATGACGGAAATGAGCGTCGACTTGCCCACATTCGGATATCCCACCAGCCCCACGTCGGCGAGCAGCTTCAACTCCAGGCGGAAGTTGCGCTCTTCACCCGGGCGTCCTTCTTCGTGCTCGCGCGGCGCCTGATGTGTCGATGTGGCAAACTGCGCGTTGCCCCGTCCACCGCGTCCGCCGCGCGCGATCACGACGCGTTCATCGGGGCGCGAAAAATCGTGGACTCTCTCGCCTGTGTCCTCGTCGTAAACGATTGTGCCCACCGGCACCTTCAGGACAATCCCTTCGCCGTCGCGGCCAGTTTTCTTCGAGCCTTCACCGTGCCGTCCGCGCTCGGCCTTGTATTCAGGATTGAAACGGAAATGCACCAGGGTATTGTGGCGCTCGCTCGATTCCATCCAGATGTCGCCGCCATGACCCCCATCGCCGCCCGAAGGCCCGCCGCGAGGAACGTACTTCTCCCGCCGGAACGCCATGCAGCCGTTGCCGCCATCCCCAGCCTTCACCCGAATTTTGGCTTCATCGATAAACATGATGTGTAAACGAGAGAACTAAGCCGCAACGAAAAAGCCTCGACTCGAAGCCGAGGCTGATAAATGTCCTGTAGAGACGCGGCTTGCCGCGTCTCCCACCGTGTCCACAAAGACGGGCAAGCCCAGTCTCGACAGCAAGACCTACTTCGCTTCCATAGCCTCGGGCTCGATCATCACAAACTTCCCCATCGATCCCTTGTTGAGGAACTTGATGCGCCCCGTGATCTTGGCGAAGAGAGTGTCGTCTTTGCCGCGTCCAACGTTCAGTCCGGGCTTCACCCGAGTGCCGCGCTGGCGGACGATGATCGTCCCGCCCGGCACCAGTTGTCCGCCGAAAGCCTTGAAGCCAAGCCGCTGCGCGTTCGAGTCGCGCCCGTTTCGTGAAGTGCCTTGTCCTTTTTTGTGCGCCATAAATTCAGTTCCCGCTTCTCAGTGGCCGGTTGCCAGTAAATTCCGAAATAAAACTAAAATTGTCATCCTGAGCGGAGCCAAGCCAAGAGCGAAGCGATTGGCTTGGCGGAGTCGAAGGACCCCTACTCATGATCACCCCTGCTCGCTGCGGCAGGGTATTCTCACGGAATCCTACTTTTTTCTCTTTTTCTTCGCTGCCTTTTTCGGCGCCGATTTCTTCGGGTGCGGATGGGCCACGTGCTTCTTGGCGGTCTTCCCCGGTCGCGCCGAGCGGTTCACTTCGTGGCCGCCCTCGTGTTCGCCGCCCTCGTGCGCCTTCCTCACCTTCTTCTCTTTTTTCACCAGCTCGGGCGCTTTGAACGACTGCCCGTCAAAAGCAATCTCGGTGATGCGGACCGCGGTGTAATTCTGCCGGTGTCCACGCAGCTTCTTGTATTGCTTCTTACGTTTGTAATGAAAGACCAGAATTTTCTCGCCGCGTCCCTGCTCGACAACCTCGCCGGTTACAAGCGCGCCCGATCCCGCAGGCAACACGCTGCCCGGCGCGGCCGAAACCGCCAGCACGTCGCCGAACTCGACCTTTCCGTCCGTGTCTTCCTGCGTTTCCACCCGGATCACGTCGCCCGGGGCGACACGATACTGCTTTCCACCTGCGCGGATCACCGCGTACATAAACTCTCCTTCGTGCTCGTGTGGGGACGGGGCTTTGCCCCGTCCAAGCCGAGCGCAGCTCGGCAGATACCAATCTTGTGCTTGCTGTTTTCCCGCAACGGCTTGTGACCGGAAACGCGGCGCGGCCCCAGAGCGGGTCCGCAAGTACAGGCAAACTCAACCAGTCTATCGTGGGCTGTGGAAATCGGTCAAACGGAACCTGGACGCGGTCCCAGGCCATCACCGCTTTTCGGAATCATCCGCCATGCGACGGTAGCGCTCGCCAGCGCCAAGCCAGCGCCAATTAGCATGACAATTCGATATCCAAATACAAATGCTTCCCCGATTGATTGAGTGACGCTTGCTTTGGTGCTGGGATCGAGACCGGTCGGTACCTGCAACCCGGCAAGCTTGGTTGCTTCTGCGCGAATCTCCTCGAGAACCTCAGGCGGGAGCGAGAAGTGCGCCAGGCTGTGGTTCAGCCAAAAACCAAAGGCCTTCACCATCACAATTCCAAAAACTGCAATAGCAAGCACACCGGCTACGCGCGCCACGGCATTGTTGATTCCCGAAGCCGCACCGACTCGATCTTCATTCACCGAATTCATCACTGAGGTGGTAAGAGGAGCCACAGTGACGGCCATCCCGAATCCTAGAACAACCATCGCCGGGAAGAACGCCTTCCAGTAGCTGCCTCCGACAGAGGGCACCGCGAACAGACCGAAACCTAAAGCGGCAATGACCGGACCAATAATCAGTGGCCCTCTCGGACCATAGCGCGCCACCAGTCCTCCAGACCAGCGGGAAAGAAGGAACATGAGCAAAATCAGGGGAAGGACCGCAGCCCCGGCTGCCGTTGGGGAATATCCCTGGACTTGAATCAGGTTCAAGGGAAACAAGAAAAAGAAAATTCCAATCGCGGCATACAAGAACAGCGTAAGCAGGTTCGCGCCACTGAAGCTGCGGGACTTAAACAGCGCGAGCGGGAGCATCGGCGAAGTGACGCTAGCCTCGATGAACACGAAAGCGGCAAGACACGCGAAGCCGACAATCAAACTTCCGAAAACCAGCGGATTGCGCCAACCCAAATTGACCGATTCAATGAATCCAACAATCAAACCGCCCAGTCCGGCAGTGGCAACCAGCGCTCCAAACCAATCGATGCGACCCGCCGTGGCGCTACGACTTTCCGGAATCCGCCAAACCGAAATAGCGATCACGGCCGCCGCAAGAGGGAGATTGATAAAGAACACCCACCGCCAGGAAGCATGCTCAACCAGCCAGCCGCCAAGAACCGGCCCAATGGCGGTGGTGATCGCTGTGAACCCCGACCACGTACCGATCGCCTGACCACGACTTTTCTCGTCGAACGACGAACTGATAATCGCAAGACTGCCGGGCACGAGTAGTGCTGCTCCCACTCCTTGAATGCTCCTGGCGATGATGAGTAAATGAATGTTCGAGGCAGCGCCGCAACCCGCGGAAGCCACGGCAAAAATGGCTACCCCGATCACGAATATCAAACGACGCCCAAACAGATCCCCGAGCGAACCTCCCACTAAAATCAGCGCCCCTAGAAACAGCCCGTAAGACTCGACCACCCATTGCACATCCACGAGGGTTGCATGGAAGTTGGCTTGGACCGCGGGCAGGGCGACATTAACAACCGTGCCATCGATAAAAGCCAGGCTCGAACCGAGAATGGTCGCAGTAAGGATCCATAATCTCGCGTCTCGTTTAAACGGAACGTCGGTGCCCGGAACTTCGACGCCCGCCGATCGCATTACGGATTCATCGCAAGGCGTTCTCATGAAAGCTATGGATGCTGCCTTACTCTCCAGTGGAGCGTGGCTCCCGGGATGAAACAAACAGGGCGGAGGTCGTTTTCAAAACTCTTTCGCTGCATCCAGCAATATTGTCACCGGCCCTTCATTGACCAGTTCCACCTGCATCATTTCCTGAAACCGTCCGGTTTCGCAGCGCAGGCCGGCGGCGCGGACTCTCTCCACAAAATATTCGTAGAGTTGGCGCGCCTGCTCGGGCGGAGCGGCCGCGTCGAACGATGGCCGCTTGCCGCGACGCGCGTCTCCGTAGAGGGTGAACTGAGAAACCACCAGCAGCGCGCCGGCAACCTCCGCCACGGACAAATTCATCTTACCGCCGGCATCTTCAAAAATGCGCAGGCCGATTGTCTTGTCGACAAGGTAATCGGCTTCGGTGCGCGTATCTCCCGCTCCCACCCCGAGCAACACCAGCAGGCCGAGACCGATCTCGCCGGTGCTCTCGCCGTTCACACTCACTCGGGCCCTGCTCACGCGCTGCACTACGGCACGCATTTAGCGGCTGGCCTCGCCAACCAGCGTCTCGTGTCCGGCGAGCGCCTGCCAGCGGCCATCGCGGTAGGTGAATACGTCGGTGAAACGGACGCGGGCCACGACCTTGCCGGAAGCGTCCACCAGAGTGGCGAGTCCGCGCGTAAACCCGGAGTTTCCATCAACACGCGCGCGCATTTCCGAAAGGTGATGAATTCCCGGTTTCCGGTGCGGAATGTGCTCCAGCGTCTGGCTGCGCGAATGCAGCGAGCCGTCAACGTCGGCATCCTCAAATTCGTCGGCTACCATGCAGCCGACGGTGTCGGCGTCCTTGTGGCTAAGGGCCGCGGCCCAGTTCTGTTCGAGTTCGATGAGCGCGGCCTCGGTCTTCGGCTGATCTTTCGGGCAATCGGCGGCAAGCGCGGACGACGCGAGGGCCAGCAAAACAGCGAGCAGGGTTGGGATTTTCACGTCCAGATCGTGACATGAGTCCGGTGAAATGAGCAAGGGCGCGTGCCGCGCGGAGGTTTGACCACTCTCCCCGCCGCCAGTTAGGATTCGGTAGTGATCTTCCCCCATATCAGGTTCAACCAGGCCAGTTGTCTTCCTTTGCATACTTTTCCGATCCCTTTTAGACTACTGGTTTCGACTTCATTCGATCCATTGAGCAACAGGCATTCGTAAATCACCAAACGCCGGCCCGGAACCCGGACCCGCGATTCCCAGATTTGGAAACGAGGAGAAACATGGCAGCCGTTGATGAAAAAGTGAAACAGATTATTGTCGAGCAGTTGGGTGTGGACGAGGGCGAGGTCACGCCCAGCGCTTCGTTCGTGGATGACCTGGGCGCCGATTCGC
>Ga0185299_10000869_pt1 | contig 70194 bp, 53 predicted proteins | sample PaiPotPPA55metaG_FD_128002 | JGI IMG/M metagenome (GOLD analysis project Ga0185299, IMG submission 128002) | Iron sulfur acid spring bacterial and archeal communities from Banff, Canada, to study Microbial Dark Matter (Phase II) - Paint Pots PPA... ...
AAGGCTCCAAGTAATCTTCCAGCCGGGTAAGCAGTCCCCGGACCACGCGGGGATGAACCTTGGCATCGTCCATCAATTCGCCCAAACGGGCTTGAAAACGTCGCTCCATCGACATACTCCTTTCGGGGATTCCATCCCCGGAAGGACTTTGTACCCAAAGAGTTTACATTCGATCAATAGGCAATACAGTCGAAGTACCGAGTACTCGTCGCGCTCGCCTTGCGCGTCGCGGCCAACGGCGGCTAAACGAATTGCGCAGAAACAGGCTGAAGCAAGCGGCGGAGATTCACCTTTTCCTGGGCGCATGCTGCTCGACGATGTTCTTCACATAGGCTGTGTAGCGTGCTTCGAGACCCGTCAGGTCACTGCCGAACGCCTGTTGAAAATTGGCCAGCCTTCGTTCCGCGACGCGCTCGGAGTAAATGAGCTTCAAATAGGCGCCCAGGCGATGCGGCTGCTCCTCGATGAGCATGCGAAAGAGTGCCCAGCTCTGCGCGTAGCCGAGCAATGCCAGTTTGACGTCGGTTGTGCGAGCCCAGTGGTCGGTCTCCAGCAATTCCTTGAGGGACATCAGCTTTTGCTTGGCGCGAATGGTTTCAGCCAGGCTCCAAACGCGCGGCGGATCGATCTCGCCGATGCCCTGCCAGCTGCCGTTGGCGGTGGCCTCGCAGTAGCAGGCCAGACCCTCGGCGAGCCAGGAGGGTACGTCGGCCTGGCGGTTAAGCATACCGCAGTTAAACGAAAGCTGGTGGGCGACCTCGTGCATGATGGTGGCGGTGTTGGCGTCGGCGCGGGCTTCGCGGGCGCGGCGGTCCAGGTCGTCGAGGTACTGGAGGCGATCCATTTGCAGAAAGATCTTCTGGCTCTTCCGCAACGCCTCCTGTTTCCTGGCGACAAAGGCATCATTGCGGGCAAAGTCATACATGACCAGCCGATTGCTGGCGGGTTGATAGATCCCGATGATGTCGGCGGACATCTTCCGGCCAAGGTAGGCTTCAAAGCCGGCTTGTGAATCAAACATCGATACCTGCAACCGGGAGCGGGGGGAATAGAGCGTCAGGTTCTTGCGGCGGAAGTGATCGTAAAAGAGCCGGTACTGCGTCTCGCATAGCTTGAGCCGGCTGTTGCTGAATCCCTCCTCGGCGTTGCTCATGGCCAGGAAATGTTCCGACTCATACGGGACCAGCGTGGGCAGCTTGTAACGGCTGGCCACGCCTTGCAGGTCCGCGCCGAACTCGGCGGCTTCAAACTCCTCCTGGGTCTGAACCTGAAAGCCGCCGCATTGCAGGTAGCAGCCGGCCCGGGCATCTTCGTCCAGAACAACGATCCGCAACCACTTGCCCGCGTGAGCGGCGACCGGCCAGATATACTCGCGCGGCTGGCCGTCCTGGGCCGGCAACAGGCCCGCTTCCTTCCAGCCGTTCTCCAGGCGCACGCGCTTCGGGAGAATACGCTTGCCGGCGCCCAGCAGCAGCACATCCAGGTTTTCATTGGCCGGGCAGCTTTTGTCGCGAATGGCGCATGCCCTGAAGCGAATCACGCCGGCGTCCGCGGGAACGATGAAGGCGCGATGAAGAAGCGCCTTGCCGCCCAGGGCATCGCGCTCCTTGCTTGTAACCGAGTACGCCTCCTTGGGGTCCTTGCCATTGGCGACCTCGAGCGTGAAACCTTCGCCATCCCAACCGGCAAGTGTCCCGGCGGTAAAATCAAAATTGGCCACATCCGGAGATTGGGCCGCGAGCAGGGCGCTCAACAGCACCGGGAAAGCATGAAGATTCACCGTAGGCTCTCCTGGAACAATTCCCCCGAGGAAACTATGTCTCAAGAAAGCAAGCGGGTCTAATTCTGACGGCACAGGAAGAGCCGGGAATGGAGTCTGGTACAATCTAATGTCGGATGAGGCGAATTACCTGGCGTGGTCGGCGGAGTATGCTTTTGACATGGGTTGCGCCTCACTTATAATCAAGTACAGGCTGCTGCGGAAGCTAAGCACGGGCGGCCGAGGTGAATGCATGGTTGCAGCCGCACGTTTTGCCGTCGCACTGAGTCACGCGAGCCGCCGGGCCGTTTGCGGCACGGCGGTCTGGACGGCGGCGTTGCTGGTTGCGGCGCCGGCCTGCCTGGCCGAGCCGCCGGCGCGGCAGGACGGCCTGTTCATTTCCGTGCGCAATCCCATCGACAGCGACGTCGTCAACGCCATCAAGGCCAAGACCCGCCGCGCCATGCAGCGCAAGGAACGCCCCATCCATTTGATCGTCTACGATTTCAATCCCGGACAGGGAGACAACCCCCGCCCGAGCGCGACCAAGGAACTGGGCTCCTGCCAGGAGTTTGCGGACTTCTTGATGGATCCGGAGCTTCAGGGCGTCACCACGGTTGCGTTTGTGCACGGCGACGTCAGCAATCACACGGTGTTGCCAGTGCTGGCGTGCCGTGAGATCGTCATGGCCTCCGAGGCCAGGCTGGGCGACATTACGCGCGGTCTGTCGCAGCTTACCCAAAGCAAGATCCAAACCTACGCCGAAGTCGCCAAGGCACAGGGACGCTGTCCCGCCATTGTGCTCAAAATGCTCGACCCGAGCATGGAGGTCCTGGAGGGCACGTGGCGCGGGCGCGGCGGCAAGTGGTGGGTCGATAAGCGGCGCAAGGCGGAAGCAGAACGGGACGGCTTCATCGCCGCCAACAATGAACCGGTCCTGCCGGCCGGCAATGTCGGCTTCTATTCCGCGAGTGAAGGGCAGCGCTTCGGACTGTGCAGCCTGGTCAAGGACACCCGGCAAGATGTGGCCGAGGCGTATTTCCTAACTGCCGCCAGCCTGCGCGAAGATCCGCTGGAAGGCCGCGATCCCGTGGCCTATCGCATCACGCTCGCCGAGCCGTTAACCCGGGCCGTGGGGGAGCGGCTGCGGCGGCAAATCCGCCAGGCAATCGGCAAACGCGCCAATTTCCTGATCTTCCAGCTGGACAGCAGCGGCGGCGACAGCCAGGTGGCCATCGACCTGGCTGCCGAAATTCGCCAGCTGAAAGACGACAAGGGCGAACTGCCCGTCATGACGCTCGCTTACATTCCCCGCGATGCCTCCAGCGTCTCCACCATCCTGGCCCTGGGCTGCAGCGAGATCGCCATGGGAACCAACGCGAAGTTCGGCGACTTCGACGGTGTCGTCCATGAACGTCGCGGCGGCGGCAACCAGAACGCCGCGAAAGGCGAAGTCGATCCGGAAAGCTACAAGATGCTGATGCGCTCCCTCACCAGCCTGGCCAAGGACCAGGGCTACGAGCCGCTTCTCGTCCAGGGAATGCTCGACCGCAAGCTGACCGTCTACCAGGTGCGCAGCCAGAAAGATCCCCCGGAATACAAGCTCATCACGGAAGAGGAATGGGAGGCAGACCAGGCCGACGGCGGGCCCAAGCACTGGAGCAAGGAGAGCAAGACCCTGATCAAGAAGGGCGGGGCGGACGGGCAGTTCCTCAAACTGGATGCTCCCACGGCGCGGAAGTTCGGCTTCGTGCGCGAGGTCGTCGACAACTATCCCGAGCTGTGCAAGGCGTACGCGCTCAAGGAACGCGAAGTCCGCGATATGGGCTACGATTATCTGTATCGCCTGGCGGAATTCCTGGCCCATCCCGCGGTGTCGGTCTTCCTGATCATGATCGGCATTGCCTGCCTGGTGCTGGAATTGAAAGTGCCGGGCGTCGGGCTGCCGGGCGTCATCGCGGCGGTCTGTTTTGTTCTCTATTTCTGGGCGCAGTCGCAACTGGCCGGCCAGATTGTCACGCTGGCGATCCTGCTGTTTATCCTGGGGCTGATTTTGATCGGCCTGGAGATCTTTGTGCTTCCGGGTTCTGCTATCCTGGGCATAAGCGGCGTGGTGCTGGTGATCCTGAGTCTCGCCCTGGCGACGCTGGAGAAGAAGCCCGAGACCACGCAGGAATGGCTGAGCTTCGGCAAAACGCTCGGCGGCATCGGCATCAGCCTGGCGGGCGCCATCTTGCTGGTATCGCTCGTGGCCTGGTACCTGCCGAGCATCCCGTGGGCCAGCCGGCTCATCCTGAAGCCGCCCACGGAAGGCGAGGCGACCGTGGACGAATTTACTGACACGCTGGCTGCCGGACAGCAGGCGGACCTGGCGGCCCTGCTGGGAGCGATCGGCGTGGCAGCCACCACGCTGCGGCCGGCCGGGCTGGCACAATTCGGCGAGGACTATATCGACGTCGTCACGGACGGCAGCTTCATCGCGGCCGGCAGCCGCATTCAGGTGATCGAGATCGAGGGCAACCGCATCGTCGTGAAGGAAGTTTGAAGGAGCATTCATGGCTGCGTCCATGACCCTGGCCTATGTGCTCATCGTCGTCGGCATCCTCATGCTGGTGGCCGAGCTGTTCATTCCTTCGAGCGGTGTGCTGGTTGTGCTTTCGCTCTGCGCCATCTTCTTTGGCGTCACCATGACCTTCATTTATGGCGAAGATCCGACGACCGGCGTCATCACCCTGGTGTGCGTCTTCATTGCCTTGCCGCTGCTGGGCGGCATCATGTTTCACTACTGGCCCAAGACTCGTATCGGCAGGCAGTTTTTCTTGAACGGACCCGACGAGGACGCCACCATTGCCTCCATGCCGGTGAACACGGAGCTGGAAGCGCTGCGCGGCCGCTTCGGCCGGGCTATCTCCGCACTGCGGCCGGCGGGCGTGGTCGAGTTTGACGGCAAACGCATCGACTCCATTACCGAAGGCATGATGGTCGATCCGGGACAGTGGGTGCGCTGCATCGACGTCAAGGCGGGCAAAGTGATCGTGCGCGTGGTCGAAAAGCCCGACCTCGGCGATCTGGAAACCGCAATTTTCGGCGACTAGTTCCTGCGTTTTTAATTGAATTTCATTGCAGAAACCGCTATTTCGTAGGGCAGGTTGGCAACCTGCCTGTGCGCCCCGGCAGGTTACAAACCTGCCCTACGAAGCCGCGGACATTGACGAAATCTGACGGCAGCGCACGGCGCTTGATACAATTATCGCATCAATTACTCTCTCAAAATAGGACATCCACATGTCGTATCACACTATCGCGGTTTTGCTGGCAAAGGGTCAAAGCAATCCGTTTTCCGGCATCCACTGGAGCTGGGTGCTGATCGGCATCCTGCTGATCGTCGCGGTGATCATCGCGATTGTCTTCATCAGCTATTTCCAGCTTTGGGTGCAGGCGGCGCTCACCGGGGCCAAGGTCACCTTCCTGGACCTGATCGGCATGAAGTTCCGCAAGGTCGATTACAGCATGATCGTGCGGCAGAAGATCGCGCTGGTTCAGGCCGGCGTCAAGGTGGAGAACCGCGAGCTCGAGGCGCATTTCCTGGCGCGCGGCAATGTGCCCAAGGTCGCCACGGCCGTGATCGCCGCGCACAAGGCCGGCATCGATCTGCCCTGGCGCATAGCGGCGGCCATCGACCTTGCCGGCCGCGATATCCTCGATGCCGTCAAGACCAGCGTCAATCCCAAGGTCATTGACTGCCCCGATCCGGCCAAGGGCCGGCCGACGCTCGACGGCGTTTGCAAGAACGGCATTCAGCTCAAGGCGCGGGCGCGCGTGACCGTGCGCACCAAGCTCGATCGCCTGGTCGGCGGCGCCACGGAGGAGACGATCATCGCCCGCGTGGGCGAGGGCATCGTCAAGGCCATCGGCAGCGCGGAGCACCACACGGATGTGCTGGCCAATCCGAACTCGATTTCGCAGGCGGTGCTGAGAAACTCCCTCGATTCGCAGACGGCTTTCGAGATCGTCTCCATCGACGTGGCGGAAATCGACGTCGGCGCCAACATCGGCGCCAATCTCCAGGCCGACCAGGCCAGCGCCGACCTGCGCGTGGCACAGGCCCGTGCCGAGCGCACCCGCGCGGAAGCCGTGGCCCGCGAACAGGAGATGCGCGCCCTGGTGGAAGAGAACCGCGCCAAGGTCGTGCTCGCCGAGGCCGAGATTCCCCTGGCCATCTCGCAGGCGTTTCGCGAGGGCCGGCTGGGCGTCATGGAATATTACAACCTGCGCAATCTGCAATCGGATACGGAAATGCGCAATGCCATCTCCGGGCTCGGCGCTCGCAAGGCGGGTCCGGACCGGCCGCTTGGCTAGGTTGTCGAGGCGGAACGGATTGAAATCCGTTCTACGAGGTACGGTCGCAGCGAGGAGTTGGGCGGTGAATCCTTTCGGTTGGCTGGTCATTGTGGTCTTCGTCCTGATCTGGATCCTCAATAGTTTCCTGCGCAGCGGCGAAGAGCAGAAGAATGCCAATCGGCGGCGCAATGCCGGCGGCAGACCAGACGGCGGCGGTCGCCGCAAAACCGAGATCGAGGAGTTCCTGGAAGAAGTCAACCGGCGCCGGCGTCAGAAGACGGACCAGGCGTCGCCGACCGCCGAGGAAGCCGCGCCCTCCATGCGCACTCCGCTCGCCACGCGCACGACCCGACCCACGACTCCGGTACGGCCGGAGCCACGCCGTCAAAAACCAGCCGCCCGGCCCACAAGAACGGTATCCCAGCGCGACATCGAGCAACCGGTTATTGCGGAAGCCGTGGTGGTCATGGAGGAAGCGCCGCTATCTACGGTCGGTCAAACGAAGCTAGGGCAATTGACATCGGTGCCGGAAAGGCCGGCCGCCGCAGTGCAACTGACGACCATGGCGCCGGAAATCAAGGCCGCTCCTCTGGCGGAACTGACCGCGTTACTCAAATCGACCGAAGGGATGCGCGCGGCGATGATCCTGCAGGAAGTGCTCGGTCCGCCACGGTGCAAGCGGCAAGGTCATCGTTCCTAAATCGGCCGTGCGGTAACGACTCCACCGGGCTTGTCCCGGTGGATCGCTGACTGGTGGCCAGTAACCGACGCATACCTAACCGATGGCCGCCGCCGGGCTTGTCCCGGTGGGGCGACGACTGACGGCTCGGCTGACAATCGTCGCTCCACGGGGACAAGCCCCGCGGCGGCGATAACTTCTCGATGCAACCGATCTGGCTGTCAGTCATCAGTCCACGGGGACAAGCCCCGTGGTGCCGCTTTTATCCATGCCGAATCCGCACAGATCCAGTTCTGCCTACCCCTTGCAGCCTACTCATATCGCAGCGCCTCAATGGGATCGAGTCGGGAAGCCTTCAAGGCCGGGTAATAGCCGAAAAAGATGCCGACTCCAGCCGATACCAGAAACGCCAGGGCCACGACCGACGGTGAAACCGACAGCGGCCAGTCGATGAGGTAGGCCATGGCCGCGGCCAGGCCGATGCCGAGCGAAATGCCGAGCAAGCCGCCGACCAGGGACAGCACCACCGCTTCAATGAGGAACTGGGAGAGCACGTCGATGGAGCTGGCGCCCACGGCCATGCGGATGCCGATCTCCCGGGTGCGCTCGGTGACCGAGACGAGCATGATGTTCATGATGCCGATGCCGCCGACGACGAGCGAGATCGAAGCGATGACGCCGACCAGGATCTGCATGGTCGCCGTGAGGACCTCGGCCAGCTCCGCCATCTCGCGAACGGTGCTGACGTCAAAGTCTTCGGCCGTCCCCGCCTTGAGCCGGTGCCGCTGCCGCATGATGCGCGTAATTTCCTGCTTGGCCCGGTCGAGGACGTTCTCGGATTTGGCGGAGGCCAGGATCAGGCCGATCCTTTCGTCGCCCAGGATGCGGCGCTGCAGCGTGGTGATGGGCAGGAAAATCTGGTCGTCCTGGTCCGCACCGGTGGGCGAACGGCCTTTCTCGCCCAGCACGCCGATAATTCTGAGCTGAAGGTTTTCCACGCGCACGTATTCGCCGACTGGGTTCGACTTGTCCGGAAACAGCTGCCGGCACACGGTCTGGCCGATGAGACAGACGGCGGCCATTTTCTTGACCTCTTCTTCGGTATAGAAGCGGCCGTTCGTTATCTTCCAGCCGCGAATCGACTGCATGTCCGGGGTAGAACCGACGATCTGGGTCGCCCATTTGCCGGTGCGGGTGAGCGCCAGCCGCTGGGTGGTCTGCAGCGCGGCGGCTCCGAGGAGAAGTTTGCCGACCTCCTTGCGGATCGCCGCCGCGTCGTCTTCCGAGAGCGGCACAAAGTCGGTGACGACGCCTTGCTGGTTGCGGGCGCCGGCGCGAACCAGGATGAGGTTCTTGCCGACCGATTCCAGGCGCTCGTCCAGCTTTTCGCGGGCGCCGCCGCCCGCGGCCACCATGGCAATCACCGAGCCGATGCCGATGACGATGCCGAGGCTGGTCAGCGCGGAGCGCCCCTTGTTGACCAGGAGGGCCGCCAGGGCTACCCGAATTGCTGCGAAGAAACTCATGATTCGCTCAGGCTTTCATGGCCGCTGGTCTGGACGGGGCGGCGACAAGCGCACCGTTGCCCGAGGGCTTCTCGTCATGCTCTGGCTCGGCCGCCGGCTCTGGCGCCTTCTGGCTCGGGTTCGGCACATCGCTTTCGATCAGGCCGTCCTTCATGGTGACGAGGCGCGCGGCATGGCCGGCAATGGACGGATCGTGCGTTACCATGACGATGGTCTGGCCGTGCTCGCGGTGCAGGCGCTGAAACTGCGCGAGGATGTCCAATCCCGTGCGCGAATCCAGGTTCCCGGTCGGTTCGTCCGCCAGAATCACCTGAGGCCGGTTCACCAGGGCCCGGGCAATGGCGACCCGCTGCTGCTGGCCGCCGGAGAGCTGGTTGGGCATGTGACTGGCGCGGTCGGCCAGGTTCATGAGGCGGAGCATCTCCAGCGCCGTCTGCCGCCGCCTGCGCGCCGGTACGCCGGCATAGAGGAGCGGCATCTCCACGTTCTCCACCGCGGAGTGGCGCTTGAGCAGGTTGAAGCCCTGGAAAACGAAGCCGAGCTTCTGGTTGCGCAGGTGGGCCAGTTGCAGCCGACTTAACTTGCTCACGTCCTGGCCGTCGAACCAGTAGACGCCCGCGGTGGGCCGATCCAGGCAGCCGATGATGTTCATGAGTGTTGACTTGCCCGAGCCGCTGGCCCCCATAATGGCGACGAATTCGCCGGAGGCAATGCGCAGGCTCACGCCGCGCAGCGCCGGCACCTGCACCGCGCCGGTGTCATAAGTCTTGTGCACGTTTTCCAACGCCATGATCGTGGGCATGCTGATGTCTTGTCTTTGTGGCGGCACGTTTTTAACGTGCCTGACTCCCGGCACGCTAAAAACGTGCCGCCACAGGTCAGAAAACTCTTACGTTCGGCTGCTGCTGGAACAGGCCTTTTCGTGGCGGGGGAGGCGCGGCGGTGATTACCTGGGGATAGGTCGCGCTGGCCTTGGCTTCCGGTTTTGGATTCAGTTCCGGGTCCCATTCGAGGACCTCATTGAACTGGCCATCGCCGATGCCCGTCTCGCCGGAGCTGCTTTTGCCGCCGATGCGTACGAAGACGGGCCACGGCTTGCCGTGACCGTTCAGGATCCAAACCGGCTTCCAGTCGTCGCTGTCCTTGCGGCGCTGCCAGGCGGCCAGCTTGGCCCGTGCTTCATCCGTTTGATAGTAATCGTCCAGCTGGAAGCTAAGGGCCGCGGTCGGCATTTTCCAAAGGTCCTTGTGCCGGCGCAGGATCACATCCACAGCCGCGGTCATGCCGGGGCGGAGCTTCCACTGCTGCGACCGCCCGTCGCGCTGGTTGGCCACAGCGATGATGGTCTCGTAAAAGACCGCGCCGTGAATACTGCTTGGCATCGGGCGGACCTCGCTTACCTTGCCCTCGAACCTGGCGTTGCTATCCGAGTAGGCATACACGGTGAACGTCGCCTCGAGGCCGGCGTGCATGGTGCCGATGTCGTTTTCACTTACCTGGGCGTGGACCTGCATTTGACCCAGATCGCTGGCCAGCGTGAAAAGCTGCGCCGAGGCCGGCGGCGCGATGAGCTGGCCGCGCACCACCTTGCGATCGATAATGGTGAAACGGGGTTTCTTGTAGGAGGCGTCCGTGTTGCGCTGCTCGCTCCGCGCACGCACGACAGTGAGATCAAGGCCGTATTGAGCCAACCGTTCTGCGTCCTCCGCTTCCTTGACCTTCACCTTGGCTGCCTCCACGCCCGCCTCGGCGGCCTTCTGCTGCATTTTGGCTTCATCGAGTTCTTTGCGCAGGCCAACGTCGGCGGGCAGATCGGCCAGGCGTTGCACTTTCAGGTCGGCGGCGGACTGGGAGGCCTCCGCCATCTTGACATTCGCCCTGGCGAGCTGGACCGCGGTCTGGGCCCGGTCCAGGTCGAGTCGCGCCTTGCGGTCATCGAGCTTCAAAAGGGGCGCGCCCTCCTCCACCATCTTGTTCACTTCGGCGCCTGGGTAGATCTCCAGCACGCGCCCGGACAGTTCGCTGCCCACGGCCACGACTTCCTGGGGCTGAAGGACGCCGGTCGCACTGACTGTCTCGGTCAACGCGCCAAACTCCACGGGCGCCAGCGTAAATGCTTGCTCGGCGGCCGAACCCGTACGCCAGTGAGAAGACCAGTACGCCCAGCCGACGATCGCGGCAGCGATAAGCAAGAGCAAGATGAGAAGCTTCTTCACGGAGTTCGCTCCGGGCAAAAGTACACCACTAACACCGAAGCAATTTGCGGGCCAATCAAGTGTAGCCTTATTTATTGTTTCAGTCCCCTCCTTCCCCGCCAAGACCGCCAGCAACGCTTTTTGGGGGAATCTGTGACTGGCGGTTGACAGTGCCACCCGCGCCGTCAGCCGGCATTGCATTACTTTCGGGGCAGGTCTATACTTTGCCCTTTCTCCGAAAGCCCTAACCGTTGAGCCCGACACCGAGGGAGGGAACCCTATGGCTTTGGCTCTTGAGACGCAGCGTGCGCTGCCGGGATCAGGCGCGCGCGTGCGGCGCACGCCGCGAAAACCAGCGCCGGCCCTTCAAGTTCCGCGCGTTTCGGTGATCATTGTCAACTATCGCTTATGGGAGGAGACGGCGAGGCTCGTGGGCGAGTTGCGGGCCTCGCCTCGCGTCCGGAGCGGGGAAGTTGAAATCGTCGTCGTGGACAATCACTCGCCTCTTCATCCGGTTGTCAAGCGCATGCGCCGCTGGCCGGGCGTCTCCCTGCGCCGCTGGGGCCGTAATCGAGGCTTTGCCCACGCCGTCAACGAGGGGTGCCGGCTCAGCCGGGGCCAGTGGCTGCTGCTGCTCAACCCGGACATCAGCATCGCGCCGGACTTTCTGGATCGTGTGTTGAGCTTGTCGGACCGGCTGGCAGAAGAAGAGCCGCGTGCCGGCGTGGTGGGCTTCCGGCTGCGCAACAGCGACGGCAGTCGCCAGCTTTCTTCCGGCCCCTTCCCTACCTTGGCGCAAACCTTGCTGCGTCTGGCGCTGCCGCGCACCCGGCGTAAATACCATTTCGTGCAGGCGCGGCGGCGGCGGCGCGTGCCCTGGGTGACGGGCTGCTGCATGCTGCTGCGGCGCGGCTGCGTCGAGGAGCTGGGCGGTCTGGACCGCGACTTCTTTCTCTACTACGAGGATGTCGATCTCTGCCGCCGCGCCAGGGCCAGAGGCTGGTCGGTCTGGTTCGAGCCGAAGATCAAGGCGGTGCACCATCACCCGCTGCATACGCGGCCCGTGCCGGCATTCATGCGGCTGCTGACGCGGCACGCCTTGCTCACTTACGCGGCCAAGCACTGGCCGGCGTGGCAGCTGCGGCTGCTCGCGGCCTTGGTGGAGATGGAGGCGCGGCTTCGCAAGCGCCTCGCGGACCGGAACCAAGATGTGGAAAGCGGCAAAATGTTCGGCCAACTTCGGGCGCTGGCCGTGGACTTCCGACGAGGGCAAACCGCTGCCGCGCGCAAGCGATTGGAACAAACCATTCGGCGCGAGGAACGCACAGGCGCTTCAAATCCCGGAACTTGTCTTCCTACCAGGGATCATGAGCCGTGCCGTACGCCAATCGAGCTAATTGCTGAATAGCCATATCCTCCGGCAGCAGTCGAGCGGCGCGCCTGTAATGCGCTAGCGCGGCCTCTTCGGCGCCGGCGAAGTGGGCGATGTGTCCGAGAATCAGCTCATTGCTCGCGGCATAATGGCGAAGCAAGAGGGTCTCGGAAGCGGCACGGCCGACATGGCGCGCCGGCTCTGTGCGATAGGCCAGCAACCGAGACAAATTCGCCGCGATTGTCGACTTGAAGGTTGTTCCGTAGCTCGAGTAGGACAGCACCGGCCTGTCGTCCGTGTTCAGGGGCCCGCTCTCAAGGTAGGCGGCCATGCTGTCTTCGCTCACCAGCAACGTGTGCAGCAGGCGATACGGATCCGTGTAGCCGACCTCGGCAAGATCGGCGGCCACGGCGGACTCGGACATGCGCTGCCGCAGCAGGTCGAGATCCACGTGCAGCGGCGCCGGGCTGCCCACGACGATGAGGAAGTCCGTGGGCAGCGAATCCATGTACCACAGCGAGGTGTGCGGAAAAACCTCCCGGAACGAGCGGAGCAGCGTCTTGAGGTCGCGGTCGCCGATGCCGTTGGCCGGCACCCAGGCGGCGGCGATGCCGTTGGCGGTGAGCCGGTGCCTCATGAGCTGGAAATAATCGACCGTGTACAGATCGCCGTTGCTGCGGTACTGGATGTTGGTGCAATCGGTGACGATGACGTCATAGGCGGGCGCGGCGACTTGCAGCCAACCGCGGGCATCGTCCATAATCAGGCGAAAGCGCGGATAGCCGAGAACGCCGTGGTTCTCGCTCTCAAACAGGGCTGCTGCCGCCGGCACCTGCGATTCGATTTCCACGCAATGCACAACGATCCCATGCAGGCACATGCTGTAGCTCGTGCCGCCGCTGCCGAAACCGACCGTCAGCGCCTTGTGCGGCTCGGGATGCAGGAGCAACGGCAGGTGAGCCAGAATTTTCTGATCGATCACGCTGGTGCCCACGGTGCCCGCGACGGGCTGTCCGTCCACGGAAATGCTGCGCGTGCCGTCATTCTCCTGAATGACGCTGACGGTGGCGTTGTTGCCTTCGGCGTAGAAAAGAAGCTGTCTGGGCGCCAGGATGGCCGACTTTAAATAGAAACCATGCGGCAGCATCAAACAGCAGGTGAGGGCGCCTGAGAGCATGGCAACGCCTCCTGCCAGGCGCGGGCCGCGGCCGAAGCGGGCCGAGCGCAAGCAGCAGACAGCGGCAACAACCAGGGTTGCCGCGCCTAGCGCGGCCGCCGTCCTGTCGATGCCCGACCTCGGAATCAGCACGAACCCCGTCACGCATACGCCAACCACGCAGCCGATCGTATTTGTGGCATAGAGTCTGCCGAGGCAGCAACCGAAACGCTTCGGCTCGCGGCACAACTCCGCCGCGAGCAAGGGCAGACTAAGGCCCATAAGGATCGCCGGCACCAGCAGAGCGCCGGCCGTGAGCGCCAATTCACCGGCAAACACGCGCAGCGCCGAGCTGCCGTCGCACCAGCGGTCTAACCAGCCCGGCGCTGTCCGGAAGAAGGGCAGGCTGACCAGTGTGAGGCAGGCCAGCGCCACCTGACACATGGCCAGCCGCAGCCAGTTACTGCCGGCGTGGCGGCGCCACCACAGGTGCAGAGCGCTGCCACTCGACAATCCGAGGAGCATGACCGTCAATAGCAGCGCGAAGCTGTAGGCGCTGTTGGACGTCAGGATGCCGAGGATCCGCGTCCACATCACCTCCAGACCCATGCTCACGGCGCCCGTTACACCTGCCAGAACAAGCACGGTGATTTCGCTGAACGCGTTTGCCTGCGTTCGCGCCGGCAGGGCCACGCTCGGCTCTGCAGCAGGAGCGGCAGCATAAGGAGAGGCTCTATCCACAAGCAGCGCGAGAACAGCGACAACAAAATTGGTGCACGCTGCCAGCCATAGGGTCTGCTGCATTCCCAGACTGCGGAGCAACACGAAGCCGGTTAGAGCAGCTCCCAGCACGGCGCCGAGTGTATTCACGGCATAAAGCAGACTGAACGCCCCAGGCACTGATTTGCCCCTGGACAGCATAAGCCTGCCCATCAACGGCATGGTGGCGCCGATCAACGTCGCCGGCAACATGAGAACCAGCGCAGCCAAGAAGAAATGCAGCATGGTGCTGCTTAGCAGCCCCGGTTGAATCCGGGTATAGAGCCAGGGATAGAACGCTTGAATCTGATGAAACTTCCACGGCAAGATGAGTCCGGCTGTGCCGATCAGCGCCTCCAGGCAGGCATAAGTCCGGAGCGGCCGCGCTATGCGGTCAGCACGGCGGCCAAGCAGGAATCCGCCCAGGGCCAGTCCGCCCATGAAGGCCGCCAGCACGGCGCTGACCGAGAGCGTGCTCACGCCGAATACCAGATTGAGGAGCCGCTGCCAGACCAGCTCGTAAATCAGCGCGCTCGCCCCGCTCAGGAAAAACAGCGCGCAGAGCGACAGGCGATGCAGGGAGTCCCTTGTGTGACAAGCGGTCATAATCCTCACCATCGTCAAATCCGTTACACTTCCTAAACTCCGCCTCCCGCTTTTTACGGTCACCGCGCGCCAACCTGGTAATCCGTAACACGCCGACCATTTGCAGCGACGACAGGCATGGCGCGCGAATTTCCTGCCATGCCGCTTGCAGTGTGTGAAGATTTATTCAATAGAACCTTCTTGCCCGGTTTGTCCGGATTATCCGGATGATCGTCCCGATGCAAAGAGCAGCGTCTCAAAGTCCCACGGCGGCCAGGCTGGGATGCCGGTGTCGCCGACGGCATTTTCTGCGAAGAGGAGTACCAACGCATGAAGCGTATTCTTTGTCTGTCCGCGCTGACGCTCGTGGGGCTGGTCTCGTCAGCCCTGGGCGGCGGCCACCTCGCCTGTTTGAACTGCGGGATTCATTGCATCTGCCCGCCGGAAGAGTGTCCCGACTGCAGTAACCCTTGCGATCGCTGGTTTCACCATTGCTCGTGCCGCAAATCCGAGCAAGCGCGCAAGTTCATCGACCAGCTTTCCGGCGAATGCTGCTGTGACCGCATCAAGGCGGCCCACCACCTGGGCAGCCGTTTGCATGCCGATTTTTGTTGTGATCCGGAAGTGCTGACCGCGCTCGTGCACGCCTTGCAATGCGACCCGTGCTGGGAAGTCCGCGCCACCGCCGCCTGGAGCATCGCCTACCAGGGCGCACGCACGGACCAGGGCGTCATGGCTCTCTACCTGGCAAGCCTGCTTGACCCGCACTACATGGTGCGCGACGCGGCGAACGACGCGCTGGGTGTCCTCCTGGTCTGCCGGCGAGCCTGCTTCAAAGATGTCTTCGCCGCCGCGGACGACCTGGCCAAGCAGCTCAAGGGCAAATACAAACCGGGCGGACCGGATTGTGCGATCCTGTTTGATACCTGCCAATCTTTCCACGGCGCCCATCCGGCACCGGTGCTTCCAGGGAAGCCCGAGAAGGTCCCGGCGCCCCTGCCTAAAGGCGAGGCCCTCCTGTCAGCCCCGCCGATTGGCAATGTGGCAACCCCGAATTGATCCCCAGCCGCGGAGCGGCGGCAGTCGATAGCCAGGTGGCGTCAGCCCCTGGGTCGAGTCGGCCACCCGCCTTTCGAGCCCTGGAAGGGGCGGCAGTGCTGCATGCAGCAGCTTCTGTCGCCCCGCCTGGGCTCATGCTACTTAGGCCTTGCAGCCAGGGGCTTACGCCGCCTGGCTATCTACTGACGGCCTCCAGGGCTCGCCCATGGCGTGCCTTCACTAGACCCGACCTTGATGACTAAATCACCCTTGCCGACTGTACCGTCCCCACGCTACCGCTTCTTGGCTATTTGCCTGCCTTTTGTGCCTTTCTTCATAAAACCTATTCTCCCTATTTACCGAATGTAGTGGAGGAACGAATGGACCTTGCCCGCGCCGCGCCTCGGCACGAAGCCGATGCCGCGCACGCGCAGGCAGAGCGGGGCGGTGATTCGTCCTCGCCTTCAAGCAAAACCCACCTACAGGGAGGTAGGACCCCAATGATCTCTCAATGGCTCAAGCGGATTCCCAGGTACCCGCTGGGCGTGTGTGCGGCCCTGCTTGTCAGTGCCGGCATAACACGCGCCGGCGATAATGACGCCGATCTGCGCGCCCTGGTCGAGCAGCAGAGCAAACAGATCCAGGCCCTCAAGGAAAAGCTGGACACGGTCGCCAACGCCCCCACCAGGACCAGCACGGCAGACCCGGCCGCCGCCGTGGACTCCGACGCGGTCAAGAAGATTGTCGCCGATTACCTCAAAGAGAATCCCGGCGCCGGCATGCCCCCCGGCGTGCAGACCGGCTACAGCACCGCGACCGGCTTCGTCCTCCGCAGCGCTCCCGATCCCAAGTACGTGAAATGGGACGACGACTGCAAGATTCCGTTTGAGCTGCGGTTCCGCGGGCGTATCCAGCTTGACTATTACGGCTACAAGATCACCGACCGCGACAACCATGCGACCAACCGCCCCGCCACGGCCAACGCCAATGAAGCGCGCCTGGCGGACGAATCTCAGCTCGAAATCAAGCGCACGCGCCTGCAGTTCTTCGGCACCGCCTTCGACCCGAACCTCCGCTACTGGATCGAGCTGGACGGCAACACGCGCGGCCTGGGCGGCGTGCAAAACAACAGGGTCATTCAGACTGCCGGCGCCTTCGATCCGAACACCTCACCGGTATCCCCCATCGGCGGCGGCGTGACCGTCGACCACGCGGTGCGGCTGTTCTCCGCGTATGTCGCCTATGACTTCCACGGCTGCGCGTCCGAAAAAGGCTGCGGCGCCGATTGCCCGGAAGGCAGTTTCAAGTATGCCCCGACCTACACGGTCATCATCGGTAAGTACAAGCCGTTCTTCAGCTTCGAAGAATACATGGGCAGCGGTAATCAGCAGTTTGTTGAATACGCCATGACGGAATGGTTCTTCGACGCCGATGACGACAACCTGCAAACGCAGGCCGGCATCCAGGTCAAGACCGCGGAAGACCGCTTCTTCTTGCAAGCCTCAATCAGCAACGGCAACGAGTCGCAATTCCCCAATACTCAGATGGACAACCTGCCCGGCTTCAATGGCGGCTTCTGGTACGATTTCGGCGGCACGTTCAATCGGGAGCGCGGCCGCTGGGACCTGTTCGGCGATTGCATCTCCGACGTCGACTATAGCTGCCATCCCGTGGTCCGCGTCGGTGGGGCGACCAATATCGTGCCCATGAACCGCCGTAGCCTGTACGGCGACGACGAGCAAAGCCGCGTCTTCGTCATGCCGGCCGGCCCGGGCGGCACGCGCCTCATCAACATGCTCAGCGGCGACGCCACGACGCCCAACGGTTCCCATGCAGTTGATGAATTCGATGAATACACCTACGAAGCCTTCATCGCCGGCAAGTACAAGGGCTTTAGTTTCCTGAACGATTGGTTCGTGCACAATCTGAATAATTTCCGGACCACGCCCAATGGCCGGGGGAACATCATCTACCAGGACACGCTCGGCGCCGGCGGCGCGGCACGCAACGCGCTCTTCCCCGCGCACGGCCTGATGGATTACGGCTTCAACCTTCAGGCCGGCTACTTTATCGTTCCCAAGAAGATCGAAATCGCCGCCCGCTGGTCGTGGATTCGCGGCGAGAGCGGCGACATCAACGGCAACGGCCACATTACACCCGTCATGGTGCCGGGCGTCGGCGTGGTGGACCGTGTGGACGGCGCCTTTCGCCAGTTCCACGAAGCCAACGAGTATGCCATCGGCTTCAATTACTACTGGAAACGGCAACTGCTGAAATGGCAGACCGACTTCAGCATTTATGAAGGCGGCAACCCGGCGGGCGGCGGCGTGTCCCCGGCCGGTTTCCTTGCCGGTTCCGACGGCTGGATGATCCGCACGCAGATCCAGATGGCGTTCTAGAGGATGCTCCTTTGGAGTCCAGAGTTAATCTTTTTGCCAGACGCTCATGAACGCGGCTTGACCGAGTACGCGCACGCGCAACTGGCGAATGAATTGCCAGTGGACCGCTGACGCCGCCTGGCGGAGCGCGGCTGAGTCGCCGACGAGTAACACCGCGCGGCCGCGCGGACGAAGGATGCGATCCGATTCTTTGAGGGCAGCGCGATAAAGTTGGCCAATGTCTTCCGGCCGGCTGAGCTGTTTGCCGAAGGGCGGATTGCAGATGAGTCGGTCCAGGCTTTGATCGGCCAGGGGCAAGGCGCGGGCATCCCAGCGCAGCAGCGCAGCCTGCCCCAGCCGGCGCAGGTTTGGCTCCGCTGCCCGCAAGGCAGACTTATCGATATCTCCTCCCAGCACCTGGCCAAGCCGCATGCGATAATGGCGCGCCCATTCCAGCGTTTCCGCCAGGATGGTGCCCGCACCGCACATCGGATCGACCACCACCTGGCCGGGCTTGACCTCGGCAAGACGGACCATGGCGGCCGCGATGGACGGTCGCAGCGAAGCGGGCAGGTGCTCCATCTTGTAGGTGCGATGCCGCATGGTGCGATCGGAAAGCCGCAACCCGCACACCGCCGTGGCGCCGTGGATGGTGAGCCAGATTTCGACCGCGGCGTTTTCCTCGGCGTGCCGCCAGCTTGCCGGCAGCTTGCCCGCCAAACCTTCCGCCAGCGCCTTACGCGCATCGGTGCGGCGGTAGCCGTGTTCGCCGGCCATCTGCGTCACCAGGTGATAGGTCGGCTTGCCCTTGGGTTTTGGCCGGATGCTGTGATGGATGCTCAGCAGGCGATTCCAGTCGGCTTCATGGGCAGTCCAGCGGCGAATGCGCTCCAGATCGGTGGCGCGGCGGCTCAGCTTGTCCGTGCCCCAGGCCAGGAGAAAAACGTCCTCGACCGTACGCAATTGCAGGAGGGCGGCGTCGATCTCCGGGACCCGGAACACCGCGATCTCCGGCGTGCTGCGCTTGATTTCGCCTTTGAGATCCCTGGCGATCTCGTCTTCCGCGACCGGTTCCAGCCCGGGAAAGACCATGGCATAGCATGGCGGCTGCGTCTCCTGCCTGGAGCGGCGCTGTGACATGGTGGCTCGCAAGTCAGGATCCTGATCCCGTCTCTGCCAGGTCTATTTATCTTCAGGAAGTCAATGCGTTCATCGGGTCATTCGTCATTGGTCATTCGTCATTCGCGAATGACGAATGACCAATGACGAATGACCCTCGGATGTTAGTTTTCCTGAAGATCAACAAACGGCGGCTAAACGGCTGCTCTTGCGGCCGGTGCCGTTCCCGTTATACTAGCAAATTCTAGGGTTAGGCTTGTTTTCCGCGGCGGCCGGGAGGGATGCTCTGTAATGGAATCGACGATTGATCTCAAGGCGTTGTTGGTCGAGCGCGAGGACTGCGATGCCGGCACGGTCCGGCAACTGCGCAACGGCCTGGCGCAGGGCGGCAACCAGTACCGCAGCCTGAAAGAAGTCGCCGACATCCTCAAGAAGAAGTTGGAGGCAGCCCCGCCGGCCTCGGTCAAGAAATGGCACCTGAAGCTCGGCATCGCCTTGTTCTTCCTGGGCCATCTCGGCGAGTCCGTTCAACACCTGCAGCAGGCCGAAGGGGCCGTGGCCTTCTTCTACCTCGGCCGCGCCCTGTCCTCGCGCCAGGAATATGACGAAGCCCTGAAAGCCTTCGAGCGCGCCGAGAAGGCCGGCTACACCGCCAGCGAAGTCAATCTTCAGCGCGCCGGCATCAACCGCTTGCGAGGCGACCTGGCCCAGGCGCGCACGCTGCTCAACAAACTGCAAGACCTTGGCAGCCACAGCGCCGAATATCACTTCCAGCTGGCCAGCATCAACCTCACCGAGGGAGAACGGGCGACGGCCATTCGCCACCTCGAGCGGGCCGTGGACATCGACCCCAGCCACACAGGCGCCCTCTTCCAGCTTGGCCATGCCAACGACCTGGCCGGCAACGATGACGACGCCATTGGTTACTACGAGCGCTGCGTCGGCCACCCGCCGATCCACGTCGGCGCCCTGATGAATCTCGGCGTCCTCTACGAGGACAACGAGAAATATGACAAGGCCGAGGATTGCTATATCAAGGTGCTGGCGGCCAATTCCCAGGATGAGCATGCCCGCCTGTTCATGAAGGACGCGCACGCCTCGCTCACCATGTATTACAACCCGGAAGAAGAGCATGCCTTCAACCGCTTCAGCCAGGTGCTGGAGATCCCGGTCACGGATTTTGAACTGTCTGTGCGCAGCCGCAATTGCCTCAAGAAGATGAATATCCGCTCGCTGGGCGATCTGACCCGCGTCACCGAGCAACAACTCCTCAGCAGCAAGAATTTCGGCGAAACCTCCCTGAGCGAAATCAAGGAAATGATGACCACCAAGGGCCTGCGCCTCGGGCAGTCGCTTGAAGAAGGGGTCCAGTACGACCTGCGCTACCGCGGCAAGCAGCCCCTGAGCGAACAGGAACAAGCCGTCCTGGGCAAGCCGGTCACCGAGCTCAACCTCAGCGTCCGGGCCCGCAAGTGCATGAATCGCCTCGGCATCAACACCTTCGGCGAACTGATCAACCGCACCGCCGACGAGCTGCTCGAGTCCAAGAACTTCGGCATGACCTCCCTCAACGAGGTGCGTGAGAAGCTGAATCAGTTCGGACTGTCGTTGCGGGGGGATTGAGTAGGGGGTGAGTACCCAGTAACTCAGTACTCAGTACTCAGTACTCAGTACTCAGTACTCAGTACTCAGTACTCGAAAGACTCCGGTGCTGAATTGAACGGCCAGCACAACACGGACGCATCCAGCGAGCCCCCGCCACGAGCCAGCACCGAGCACCGCGTACTCAGTACCGAGTACTCAGTACTGAGTACTCCGCCGGCTCCGCCCGCCCCATCCCGCTTCTCCTTTGAAGTTCTGAAAACAGACGCCTCTGCCCGCCTGGGCCGTATGCATACCGCGCACGGCGTGGTCGAAACTCCCGTCTTCATGCCGGTTGGAACCCAGGCGACGGTCAAGGGACTAACGCCGGCGCAACTGACCGAGATCAGCGCCAACATCATCCTGGGCAACACCTACCATCTCACGCTGCGGCCCGGCGACCAGCTCATCGCCGAACAGGGCGGCCTCCACAAGTTCATGGCCTGGGACCGGCCGATCCTGACGGACAGCGGCGGCTACCAGGTGTATAGCCTCGGCCAGTCGTGCAAAATAACCGACCAGGGCGCGGTTTTTCGCTCTCACATCGACGGCGAACTGCTCGAGCTCACTCCGGAAGGCGCCATCGAGATCCAGGAAAACCTGGGTTCGGACATCGCCATGTGCCTGGACGAGTGCCCGCCCGCAGACATCGGGACCGGCTATCTGCGCGAGGTCGTGGCGCGGACAATTGGCTGGGCCGAGCGCTGCAAAGCCAGGCACCGGCGGCCCGACCAGGCGCTCTTCGCCATTGTGCAGGGCGCGACCGACGTCGAACTTCGCCGGGACTGTGCGACCGCTCTGGTTGCCATGGACTTTCCCGGTTACGCCCTGGGCGGTTTCAGCGTAGGCGAAACGCCGGTCCAGATGGCCGCCGCCCTGGGACCCAGCGCCGCGCTCCTGCCCGCGAACAAGCCCCGATACCTGATGGGCGTCGGTCGGCCGCAGGACATCCTGACCGCTGTGGCCTGCGGTGTGGACATGTTTGACTGCGTACTTCCTACCCGCAACGGCCGCAACGCCTCGGCCTTTAGCCATGACGGTCCGCTGCGGCTGCGCAATGCCCAGTTCAAGCGAGATTCGCAGCCGCTGGAGTCCGGTTGTGATTGTTACACGTGCCGGTTGTTTAGCCGGGCGTATATCCACCACCTGTTCCTGGCCGGCGAAATGCTCGGGCCGACGCTGCTGTCGCTGCACAATGTGCGCTACTACTTACGCCTCATGGCAGAGATACGCGACGCCATTCGCGAAGGGCGGTTTGCGGCCTACCAGGCGGTTCGCCTTGCCCGTTGGGGGGTAACGCTTTAAGATAACCCTTTTCCGCTAACCAGCGAACGGAGATCTTTGATGTTATTAGCTTTGCAGCTGCTCGCGGATGCGGCTGCCAACGGAAATCCAGCACAACCCAGCGGCAATCCTCTCTTGCAGTTGGCGCCGCTGGTCGTCATTTTCATCCTTTTCTACTTCTTCATGATCCGCGCCCCCATGAAGAGGCAGGAACAGGAACGTAAGAACCTCTTTGCCGGCCTCAAGAAGAACGACCGGGTCGTAACCTCGGGAGGCATTATCGGCATCATTGCCGCGATCAAGGAAAACGAGGACGAGGTGACGCTCAAGGTGGACGAAAGCTCGAACGTCCGCCTGCGTGTCCTGAAAAGCAGCATTCAAAAAGTCGTGAACGGCGACGAGACGCCGAAGGATGACAAAGGCAGCGGCGCCTAAAGTTGGGCCGCCGGTCGTCGCGTCCCCTTCCAGAGTCTAGAAAAGGCATTCAGATTCATCATGAAACGATTTCTTTGGAAAATCATATTTTGCACGGTGCCGGTGTTGTTGGGCGTGCTGATAGTATCTGCCGCTTACGCTAAATATCTGCATGGCGCCGGCGGTTTCCGCCTGGGGATCGATCTGGCCGGCGGCACCGACCTCATTTACGAAGTGGATACCGACCGGTTTCCGGACGACCCGAATAATCCTGGCGTGAAGAAACCGCCCGACGTGCCGCCCGGCAGCACGATCGAAAAAGAGTTGGCTGCTTCTCTCAAGCGCCGCATCGATCCGGCTGACCTTTATAACGTTACCATTCGGCCGGCCGGCATGAACCGGGTGGAGATTATCCTGCCCACGGGCGGGGAGCACCAGTCTCAGGCAGATGATAAGCTCTGGAACGAATTCCTCGAAAAAGTGGATAAGGAGTATCCGCCACATTCCTACAAAGTTGCTGAAGGGCGAACGACCGAATTGATCGCGCGCATCAATGAGCAATATCCCCAGGTGCCGATCTACGCGACGACTCAAGCGGAGGGAAACAAGGACAAAGAAGCAACGAAATTTCCACCGGTCGCGGAGTTTGTGCAGAAGAATTTCAATGCGGAGTCTGTGAAAGGGGACCAGAAAAAGCTTTCGGCCGCCTGGAATGATTTACTTGCCAAGGCAGCCAAGGTGTATCCTCCCTGGCGTTACGAAGTCGGCCGCGGCCGGACACAGATTCTGGCCAATCGCGTCCGCGAGCAGTATCCAGACAAGTCGTTGCAGGAAATTGACCGGTTCATTGAGGAAAATTACAAGACCAGCGGCGGACGCCGGCTGTTCACCAGTGAACAGGTTCAGGAGGTGAAGGAGCTCATCTCCCGTGTCGGCAGCCTGGAATTCCGCATCATTGCCAACGAGTACGATGACAAGGAAGCCCTGGATGCCGCCAAGAACTGGTATGCGGAAGTTCAAAAGAATCCGGAACGGCGAAAGGAACTCGACCGCAGGGCGGTACTGGGACAGGCGCCCATGCCGCCGGAAGGTCCGGACAAGGATTTGTATTTCCCCGTCAAGAATGACAAGGATGCCGACGGCATTCCTGTGAAGCATACCTACAGCTGGGTTGAGCTGGGCAGGGCGGAGCGGCATCGCTTTGGCGTGGACAACTCCCAGGTTGTGCTGAACAGCCCCTGGTACAAGCAGGTGGCGGAAGCGCGGGAAAAGGGGGAGGTTGTCACCATCCCGCCTTCCCTTATGCAAGGCTCGCCCCTTCTCTTCAGCCGGCCCGTGCTCAATCCCCGTTTACCGGAGAAGGAAGCAAACAAGAAGTATGAGTACTTCATCCTGACCCGGGATCCGGAGAAGGGGAAGGAAATCACGGGTAATTACCTGGTGAGAGCTTTTGAATCGCCAGGAAATAATGGATTGGGCCTCAGTGTCGGCTTTGAGTTCAATCAGCGCGGCGGCGAGCTCTTCGGCGAACTTACCAAGAACAACAAGCCGGATGGGCAGCAGGAAAGCGATTTTCACCGCAGCCTGTGCGTGGTGCTCGACGGCAAGATCGAGTCCGCGGCGCGCATTAACGCCATCATCACCACCAGCGGCGTCATTGAAGGAAAATTTACCAAGGATGAAGTGGATCGCCTGGTGAGAATCTTCCGCGCGGGCGCCCTGCCGGCAACTCTCAAGCCACAACCTGTCAGCGAAAGCACCATGGGCGCCACCCTGGGCGAAGACACCATTCGGGCAGGAACGTGGTCGGTGATGATTGCCTTTGTTGCAATTCTGCTTTTCATGTTGGTTTACTATCGTTTCGCCGGAGTTGTGGCCTGCGTGGCGCTGCTGGCCAACCTCATTTTGACCGTGGCCTTCATGGTGCTGGTAAACGCCACGTTCACTCTCCCCGGGCTGGCGGGACTCGTGCTCATGCTCGGTATGGCCGTGGATGCCAACGTGCTGATTTACGAGCGCCTGCGCGAGGAACGCGACCGCGGCGCCAGCCTGCCGCTGGCCATCCGCAACGGCTACGATCGCGCCTTCCCGACCATTATCGACACCCACCTGAGCAGCATCTTTACGGCCATCGTGTTGTACGCCGTCGGCAATGACCAGCTCAAGGGTTTCGGCATCAGCTTGACCGTGGGCCTGATCATCAGCTTGTTCACTTCGCTGTACATGACGCGACTCCTGTTCGACTTCTGGCAGGCCAAAGGGTGGCTCAAGAAGCTCAGCATGTTCCGTTTGCTGTCGCGGCCGAATATCGACTTCATGGCCATCCGCTACTACTGGTTCACAGCCACGGTGGTATTGACGATTGTCGGCGCTGCCATCTTCCTTTATCGCATGCCTGCGGGACTGAATATCGACTTTACCAAGGGAACAGCGTACGGCGGCAAACTCACCAAGTTTATGGAAGTCGGCGAGGTGCGCAGTCTCCTGAACTCCAACGAATTGCCTGACCGTTCGGTCGATCTGATCTTCGTCAATGATCAAGAATTCAGCCAGGGGAAAAAATCCAAACTCTTTGTAGTACGCACTTCGGAACAGGATCTGGACAAGGTGCAGGATGTGATCGCCAGGGACCTGGTTGACAAGAGCGTCAATCCACCGGTGAGCCTTCTGGCCAAGACGGAGCTAAAGGATTTCAAGATTGACTCAGACCAGCATGCGGTTTTGACTTTCGTGGACCCGGTGACCAACCAGCCGAGCTTCGCATCGCGCGCTCAGGTGAGCCGTGTGTTAACGAGTCAATTCCAGCAACACGGTTTCACGGCGGACGCCCAGGATTATGTTCTGGAAGGGTTGGGAGCAGAGAAGGAAGGTCATTTCCAATGGATGGATCTGCAACTGGCCAGGCCGGCTGACAAGGCGAAATTGGCGGAAGTCCTGACACTTACGAAAGACGAGCTCGCCCGGAAACCGCAGCCGGAGCTCCTCGAGACCTTTGACAGCGCCCTCGCGACGGACACGCAGCTCCGCGCCCTGTACGCCATCCTGGCGAGCTGGGCTGCTATTCTCCTGTACCTGTGGTTCCGCTTCGGCAACTGGACGTTCGGGCTGGCGGCAGTGCTTTGCTTGATCCATGACCTGTTCTTTACCCTGGGCATCATCGGCTTCTGCCATTACCTCCATGAGTGGATGCCGGGAGTCGCCAGTGCCTTGTTGATTCAAGATTTCAAGATCGACCTGGCTACCGTGGCAGCTTTGTTGACGCTGGTCGGCTACTCGGTCAGCGATACCATTGTCGTCTTCGACCGCATCCGCGAGGTCCGCGGCAAGAATCCCTTGCTGACGCCTCAGATGATTAACGACAGCGTCAACCAGACGCTGAGCCGGACGCTGCTCACGGCGTTCTCGGTATGGTTGGTGGTGATTGTGCTTTATATCTTCGGCGGCGAAGGGGTGCATCTGTTCGCCTTCGTGATGGTGGTCGGCGTGTTCGTCGGCACCTATAGCTCGATCTACATCGCCAGCCCGCTGCTGCTGATGTTCGGCGAAGGCTCGAGACCGACCAGCGTTCGGGAGCGCCAACCCGAGCCGCAGCCAGCAGGCGCATTGAGTTAGAGAGCAGTGTCTTTGGCTTATGGGTCATTGGTCATTGGTCATTCGCTTCGCGAATGACCAATGACCAATGACCAATGATGACTAATGACGATTAACCAAGCTTGCCGCGCGAGAGAACGGTATAGTTTGGCCCCTGCGGCGTTAGCTCGCTGCTCATGACCAGCACTTCGCTTACTGGGATTTTGCCCCCCTTCCAGTCCTGATTCTGGGCCAACACCGCCGCTAACTGGTCGGCAGGCCGCTCCCCCCTGACGCGGCCGAGGGTGACGTGCGGACGATACCGGCGCTCCTCGCGCCGGTAGCAGCCGAGCGCCAGCAGCAGTGGCTCGAGCCCGTCATGCAGGGTGCCTAACTCTTGCGCACCCTCGCCCACGCCGATCCAGATAACCCGTGGCCGACGCGGGTGCGGAAAGCAGCCCAGCTTCTCCACGCTTATCTCGAAAGGTAGATGCTCGGCCGTCTGTTCGGAGACCGCTCGGCATACGGCAGGAATTTCGCGATCGTCCACTTCCCCGAGAAAGAGCAAAGTGACGTGCAGATTCTGGGGCTCGACCCACTTCACGCCATTGGTGCTCGGAGATAGCTTTTCCTGGAGAGCCACAGCGCGGTCGCGGATGGTCTTGCCGATATCCACGCCGATGAAAGTTCGCAGCCTGCCCATTGCCATTGCTCCGAAGAGTCTCAAAAGGACAGCATGGCCCGGTACTTCGCCAGCCTGGCTTCGACGTCGCCGCGGTCCGCGCGCCGAAGCCGGTCCAGGCCGAAGCCCTCCACCGTCAAGCTTGCAATGACCGTGCCGTAGGCCATCGCTTCGCGGAGCCGGGCGAGGCCGTCGCCTGCTTCCGAGGCCAAATAACCCAGAATACCGCCCGCGAAACTGTCGCCGGCGCCCGTGGGATCCACGACTTCCTCGGTCGGATAGGCAGGCATGACACAGATATCGTCGCCAAGGAAGAGAATGGCGCCGTGCTCGCCTTTCTTCAGAATGACAAACTTCGGCCCCATGCGGCGCACCGCACGACCTGCCCGGACGATGTTATCGTCGCCGGTCAGGAGCTTGGCTTCGCTGTCGTTAAGCAGCAGGCCGTCGATACGGGGCAGGAGCGTCAGCAAGGCGTCGCGCTGCGTGTTGATCCACAGATCCATGGTGTCCGCCAACACCAGTTCCGGCCGGCGCACCTGATCGAGCACGCGGGCTTGCAGCGCAGGTCCGCTATTGGCCAGAAACACATGCGTACTGTCGCAAAAACGCGCCGGCAAGTCGGGCTGAAAATCGCCCAGCACATTGAGGTGCACCTCGAGCGTGTCGCGCGTGTTCATGTCCTGGTGGTAGCGACCCTTCCAGCGAAAGGTCCGGCCAGGCAACGTCACCAGCCCGGCGGCATCGATGCCGTGCCGGGCGAACATTTGCCGATGCTCCTCCGGGAAGTCTTCCCCCACGGGCGCCACCAGGCGCGGCTGCAGAAAGAAACTGGCCGCATAGGAAAAATAGGTGGCGGAACCGCCCAGGGCGTCAGCCACCGAGCCGTTGGGCGTCTCGATGGAATCGAAGGCCACGGATCCCACCACGAGCAACGAGCGCTTCGGGCCGACCGGCATCACTTGTCCTTTCCCGAGAAATGGTCAGGGCGCAGAACTGGACGCATCGCCGCGGCCTTCCACGAGGGTCTGCGTCACGCCTTCCTGCACGACTTTGCCCTCCTGGTTGATCACCTGGCGTTGCCAGGTAATGGCGCCGCGCCGCCCCCGCGCCCGCGCTTCAATTTCGATAATCTTGGCGCGCATCCGGATGGTATCGCCGATAAATACCGGCCCCCGAAAATGCCACTCGCGCATGTTGACGAAGGCGATCGTGCGCATGAGAGGGTTTTGCACTCCCAGACCGGCGGCGATGGCCAGCACCAGCAGGCCGTGCGCAATGGGCTTTTGATAGGGCGTCGTTTTGGCAAACTCGTGATCCATGTGAATGGGATTGAAATCCCCGCTTAGCCCCGCGAAATTGACGATGTCTGCTTCGGTGATCGTCCGGCCCATCGATTCCCACTCCTGGCCGACTTGCACATCGTCAAAATACAAATGGTGGGCTGTGAACGACATCGGCAGTGTCCTCCTCGCCGTTTGTGGCTGAGTTTACAGAAAGACATCCAGGCGCCGCAAGGGAACTGCCCGTAGGTCCCGCTTGCCGAGCGGGACCTAACCGGAATCCCGCTCGGCAAGCGGGATCTACCCAAGCAGCGGCTTCGGCTTCCGCTCGGGAGTGTTTGGATCGATGCCGACGTAAACCACCTCCGCCTCGGTGACCTGGAGCACCTCTTTGTTGCGATCGACCTCGACATTTACCTGCATCGTGATCGACGTCCGGCCGATGCGCAGCACGCGCGTCAAGAAGCGAATCACATCACCGACGAGAACCGGCTGGTGGAACTCGACGCGATTCAGGGCCACCGTCACCAGCACCGGCGGCTGTCCGCCCGCGCGTACGACTTCACGCCGGGCGCCGATGGCGCCGGCCTGGTCGATGTAGCTGAGAATGACACCGCCAAAGATGGTGCCGAACGGGTTGGTGTCCCGCGGCATCATGACGACCTGAATGGCAAGGTACGGCATTGACATCGGCTTAGCCTCGCAGCTCCTTGCGTACCAGATGAATGCCCTCGACCATACTGGCGAGCTTGCGGCAGGCCACGAAGCGCGCCGTTTGCGAAAAGCCGCAGTCGGGCGTCACGTGGACGCGGGCCGGCTCGATGTACCTGAGCACTTGCCGCAAGCGTTCGGCTACCAGCCCTGCCGGCTCGACCCAGGTATTCTTAACGTCCACAAGTCCCACGGCCAGCTCCATGGGCGGCTTGATTTCCCGCGCGAGGTCGATTTCGGCCATTTCCCGGCTCGCAAACTCCAGGGCCAGTTGCTGCACCGGCGCCCGTGCCAGGTGCGGGAACAAGGGACGGTAGCTCCTGTGTCCGACCGCCCGGCCGCGATAATTGCCGAAGCACATGTGCATGCTGATCTTGGCGTTCAGCCCTTCTACCGTCCGCGCGATGAAAGCAAGGAATTTCTCCGGATCGTCCGGATGGCAAGCAAAGCTTGGCTCATCAAGCTGCAGGAAGTTGACCCCTTCTTTCACGAGCGCTTTCATCTCCCGATTGACGATTGGCACGAGGGCGTGGGCGATGCTGTCGCGGTCCGTATAGACATCGCCGCCGCGCAGACAGCCCGCCAGCGTGAACGGACCCGGCACCGGTACCTTGACCGGCACGCTCGTGATGGCACAAAGCCGTCGATACTCCTCCACCAGTCCCAGCCCCGCGGGCGCATCCAGCGCGGCCACGCACAGATAGCGCGGCCGCTGGTCGTGGGCGGGCGGACCCAGCAGCCGCCCCGGCGGCAGCGGCTCGATCCCCGTCAGCCGGTCGTAGAAGCCAAGGTTGAAATCCACCCGCTGCATCTCACCGTCGGTGATCAGGTCCGCGCCGGCGCGTAATTGATCGTCAATAGCCAGGCGCACCGCGTCGCGCAGGGCTTCTTCCCGATCGTCCACACCGTAATGCTCCGGATGCAACGCCACATCCGCGCAAAACTTCGCGTACCAACCGGGGAACGACCAGCTGCCGATGACGGTCGCCGGTAATAGGGGCAGGTCTGCCATGGTGCCAGTTCACAAACCCAACACGTCATTCATCGTGTACCTGCCTGGCGGCCTGCCGGCGAGGTACTTCGCCGCCAGCAGTGCGCCGCGCACGTAACAATCGCGCGTATGTGCGCGATGTGTCAATTCGATGGTTTCGCCTAGCGTGCTGAAGATGATCGTGTGCTCGCCGACGTTGTCGCCCACGCGAATGGCGTGGACGCCGATCTCATTGCTGGGGCGCTGGCCGACCAGGCCCTCACGGCCGTGCGCCAGCAGCGTCTGCCCCATCGCTTGTTGAACGATTTGCGCAAACCGCAGCGCGGTGCCGCTGGGAGAGTCCTTTTTGAACCGGTGATGCCGCTCCAGGATCTCAACATCGAAGTCCTTGCCCTTCAAGATTTCCGCTGCCTCGCGCACGAGCTTCATGAGCAAATTGACGGCAAGGCTCATGTTCGGCGCCATGAGCAAGGCCGTGTCGTGCTGGGCGGTCTCGATCTCTTGAGCCTGGGCAGGGGTATGCCCGGTCGTCGCGACGATAAGCGGAATGCGCCGCTGCACGCATACCGGCAGCACGGCCATCGTCCCGGCCGGCGTGGAGAAGTCGATCACCGCATCCAGGCGGGTGTCGAGCGAAAGTTTGGCGGTGACGGGCAGTCCGAGCTTGCCGATGCCGGCGACTTCGCCCGCGTCCTTGCCTTGATCGGGGTGCTGCGCGGCATCCAGTGCGGCGCCGATGGTCAAGTCCTTGTCCTCGTGGGCCAGTTGCACGATGCGCTGTCCCATGCGCCCGCAGGCGCCGTTGACGCCGATGACCGTTTTCATCTCAGGAGTAAACCTCAATGGCCTTGATGATTTCGTCGAGATCGTTGGGCACCTGCACCGCCCGGTTCGCATAGGTGGCGCGGCGGACGCCGCGCTTGCCGAGCACCTCGTCAAAGGTCTTCTGATCGGCGCTGTGATATGCGACCGTGGCGGTTGGGTCCTTGAGCTGGTGCCCGGTCAAGATGCAGACGACCCGTTCGCCCGGCTCAATGACGCCCTCCAGGCGCAGCTTGCGCGCGCCCGCGACACTGGCGGCCGAGGCCGGCTCACAGCCAAAGCCGCCGGCGCCGACCTTCGCCTTGGCGTCGAGAATCTCCTGGTCGGTTACCTCGCGCACCACGCCGCCGCAATGTTCCAGGGCCCGCAGCGCCTTGGGCAAATTGACCGGGCGATTGATCTCGATGGCGCTGGCGATGGTGGCGGCGCGCAGCTTGCCGGCTTCAAGACCTTCATAGTAGCTTGCCGTGACGGCGGCGTCCGGTTTTCCCTGCAGCCAGCGCAGGCCGGAGCGCTCAAAGAGTTGGTAGAACGTGTCTGCCCCCGCGGCATTGATCACGGCCAACCGCGGCACCCGTGACACCAGGCCCAACTCCGTCAGCTCGATGAAGGCTTTGCCAAATGCGCTGACGTTCCCCAGGTTGCCTCCCGGCACAACGATCCAATCGGGCACCTCCCAGCGCAACGCCTCAAGGACGCGAAACATGATCGTTTTCTGACCCTCGAGACGGAACGGATTAATGCTGTTGACCAGGTAAATGCCCAGCCGGCGCGCGACCTGTTGCACGCGCTGCATGGCATCGTCGAAGTCGCCGGCAATTTGAATGGTCAGCGCCCCGTGATCGAGCGCCTGGGCGAGCTTGCCATAAGAAATCTTACCGCTGCCGATAAAGATGATCGCGCGCATCAAACCCGTAACCGAGCAAAAGACGGCCAGCGAAGCGCTGGTATTGCCCGTACTGGCACAGGCAGCGCGTTTGACGCCGACCATCCGCGCATGCGTGAACGCCGCCGTCATGCCGTTGTCCTTGAAGCTGCCGGACGGGTTCATGCCTTCGTATTGCAGAAAGAGCCGGCCCATCTGAACGCCGACGTAGGCCGCGACGGCATCGGCCTTTTGCAGAAGCGTCTGCCCCTCGCCGATGGTCATGACCTTGTCCGGATCGGCAAACGGCAAGAGCTCGCGAAAGCGCCAGACGCCGCTGAAATTGAGCGGCTCGTGCCGATTCGCCCACTTCGCCTCAAACTCACGCAGGGACCTGGGTGCAGGCAGGCGGCTCCAGTCATAAGCAACATCGACAAGTCCGCCACAACGTGGACAGACAAACGATGTGTCGTCCACGGCCAGGGCTTCGCCGCAGCTTGGACTAATGCAGCGTTGGAAGCAAATGTCTGGCATGAATAACGCTTCTTGACGCTTGCCAATTCGACGCTAAGCCTCGGTCATGGATAGTTCCAAGGCTTAGTAGTCTCGGGTCGAAAACTTATAACAAGCCAACCCTAGCACGAGGGCGACGAATGCTGCGGAAACGCTAATACTTTCCGTCCAGTTCACAGGGGCCAGGTTCATTTGTTGTTCCATGATTGCGGATTGCGGGGCCAAGTCGCGGGCCAGCGCACTTGAAGCCAGCCGGTCAAGATCCTTGGGTCGTGGCAAGACATAGTGCAGGCCGTTAACTGCCGGGACATACCAGCCGTAAGGAATTCGTCCTTCCTTAACGTAGAAATCAACAGCGAGTTGACCCTGAGCAACAAGGAAAAAGAAGACCCAGGCCGCGCAACTCACGAGGATGGCGACGATCGAGCTTCTTGTGAGGACTGCAAAGAGCGTCGACACAGCGTAGAGGATGGCGAAGTAACAGGTCGTGATGACGACCATCAACAGGAGACCGGACGACCATAATCCGGCGCGCAAGCCGAACACAAGCCACACGCCTCCGATGGCGTAAAGCGTATTGAGAAAGATAAAAGTCAAGCCTCCCAGGTATTTGTAAATCAGCAATGTCCACCGCCAAATCGGCTTAACGAGAAGCAATTCAACGGCGCCTTTCTGAAGCATGTTGGGGATGAAAGACCCCGTAATGATGACGCTGACCAGAATGGCCACGCTGGCGCCAATCAAGTTAACCAGGACCTGTTCAATGATGTAAACCTGCATGCCGACAGGAGGCAGCGGAGAAGCGAGTGGCTTGAAGGCCCCGAAGAGAACCGTCAGGTCATGCGGCCAGCATGCTTGCGTAAGCCGTGTAGGGTGAGTGGTGACGTCCCAGTAAACATAGCTCGGGTCGAGCTCAGCCTGTGCCGCAGCAGGCGGGGCATTGGCAAGATGAATGTCGGCGATTTGCAGGAATCGGATATCTTCTCCGTACGAAGCAAGCTTCTGCCTGATGAACTGTTCGGTTGGCCCCGGGTCCTTTTTCGCTTCCGCGGCCAATTTTGCGTTGGGGAAGCGCGCCTGGATCAACATGTCCAGCGTGGCGCTTGGATTCTCAAGAGCGCCTTCCGGGGCAGTAATAGAAAGCACGCGAAACATTGCCTGGGTATCGCGCTGTGGCAAAGTCATCTTTTCGCCGCGCGCGGCCTGAATCATGGAGGAGATGTCGAGGTTGAGAGTGTTCTCCAATTCCATGGTAAGATCCGTGGCCGGCCGCGGTTGAAAACCCAGGCTGGCAACCAGCAAGATGACGATGGTTGAAAGCGCGACCATCACAAAGAAGACCTTTGTATCAACCGCTTCACGGAAGGAGTCCTTGAGAAGTGCCAAGTACTTCACGAATGGATCCTCGCAGACTCAGGGCGATGCTGTGCCGGCGCGTCAACACCGGGCTCCGCTTCCCGCACCGTGGCCATGAACAGCTCTTCAAGCGTTTGCCTTTTCTCCGTCAGATGACGAATGCCAAGCCCGCGGGCGCGAAGCAAATCAATGATGGGATCAATCGTCTGGCCTTCCGGCAAGACAACCTCCCAATACTCGCCGTTTGCGGCGACCTCGTAGCCGCGCGCACGGATTTCCTCACGCGGAAACTGCTGTCCATCAGCCAGGCCTATCGTAAACAGTCCGCGCTGCCTTGTGAGCGAGGAGATATCGCCCTCGCAGATCAATCTCCCGCTCTGCAGAATCCCGACGCGATCGCAGATCAACTCCACTTCGCCGAGCAGATGGGAGTTGATGAAAATCGTCTTGCCCTGCGCTTTAAGTTCGAGCAGAATCCGCCGAATCTCGCGCCGGCCAACCGGATCTACGCCATCGGTCGGCTCGTCCAGAAAAATGACCTCTGGATCGTGCAGCAGTGCTTGCGCGATGCCCAGGCGTTGTTTCATGCCTTTGGAATAGGTGCGCAGCTTGTATTCCTTCCGGCCTTTGAGGCCGACAAGGTCCAACATTTCCTCGGTCCGTTGCAAAAGCACTTTACGTGAAACGCCCAGTAAGCTGCCGTAAAACTCCAGCAGGCTGTAGCCCGTGTGGTACTCGGGAAAGCGATGATCTTCCGGCAGGTAGCCGATGCGTTTCCGCACCGCGGCGGTGCCGGCCGGTTCACCAAGCAGACGCGCCTGGCCCGATGTCGCCCGCGTGATGCCCAGCAGGATTTTTACAAGTGTCGTCTTGCCCGCGCCGTTCTGACCCAGCAGGCCAAAAATCTCGCCGCTTTCCACGTTCAACGCCAGCCCTCTGAGCGCCCCGACCTTGCCGTACTGCTTGACGAGGGTTTCGATTTCAATGACCGGCACGGCGCCCACTCCCGCGATTCGACGTGTGATTGGTAAGATAGAAGTGTAGCAGAGGCGCAGAGCGGCGTCTATTAGCCCGCGGGCCCGGTTTGACGCTCGGGCAGCACTCCGCTAACCTGATAGTTTCCTTTCGGTGACGCGCAAGCGCGGTTCGTAGTTTTTTCAACGACGGGAGGTTCGCCATGGGCGAACAGTACATATTCACCATTGAAAACCTCAGCAAGGTCTACGCGAAACGTGAGGTGCTGAAAAACATCTGGCTGGCCTTTTACCCAGGCGCCAAAATCGGCGTAATCGGCAGCAACGGCGCGGGCAAGAGCACGCTGCTGCGCGTCATGGCCCTGGTGGAGAAGGATTTCATCGGCAGCGCCCGGCCGGCGGACGGCATCAGCATCGGCTTTGTTCCCCAGGAGCCGCGCCTCGATGAGAGCAAGGACGTGAAAGGCAACGTCGAGGAGGCCGTCGCCCCCACGCGCGCCCTGTTGCAGCGCTACGAGGACTTGAGCGCCAAGCTATCCGAACCGCTCGAAGCGGATGAGATGGAAAAGGTGATGAACGCCCTCGGCAAGACCCAGGACGCCATCGACGCGGCGAATGCCTGGGAGCTGGACCGGCACCTGGAAATCGCCATGGACGCCATGCGCCTGCCTCCGGGCGATGCCAAGGCCACCACCCTTTCCGGCGGCGAGCGGCGGCGGGTGGCCTTGTGCAAGACGCTGCTGCGCCGGCCCGACCTGCTCCTGCTCGACGAGCCGACCAACCACCTGGACGCCGAGTCCGTGGCCTGGCTCGAACGGCACTTGCAGGAGTATCCAGGAACCGTGGTGGCGGTCACGCACGATCGCTACTTCCTGGACAATGTCGCGCAGTGGATCCTGGAGCTCGATCATGGCCGCGGCATTCCCTGGAAAGGCAACTACTCCTCCTGGCTGGAGCAAAAGCAACAGCGCTTGCAGCAGGAAGAGAAACAGGAATCCGCCCGCCGCAAGGCGCTGTCACGCGAGCTCGAATGGGCGCGCATGGCGCCGCGCGCCCGCGTGGCTAAAAGCAAGGCGCGGCTCAATCAATACGAGAAGCTGGCCGCCCAGGAATATGAGGAGCGGGAGGACGAGCTGGTCTTGCAGATTCCCCCAGGCCCGCATCTGGGCGATCTCGTGGTCCGCGCGGAGCATGTCCGCAAGGGCTACGGCGACAACCTGCTCATGGAGGATCTCAATTTCGATTTGCCGCGTGGCGGCATTGTCGGCGTCATCGGGCCTAACGGCGCCGGCAAGACCACGCTGTTCCGCATGATTGTCGGCCAGGAGAAGCCGGATGCCGGCAGCCTGCGCGTCGGCGACACCGTGCTGCCTGCTTATGTCGATCAAAACCGCGACGCCCTGGACGACAGCAAGACCGTCTTCGAAGAGATTACCGGCGGGCTCGATTTCCTGATGCTGGGCAAGCGCCGCGTGGCAGCGCGCGGCTACGTCGCGCGTTTCAACTTCAAGGGCCCGGACCAGCAGCGCAAGGTCGGCGAGCTATCCGGTGGCGAACGCAACCGCGTGCACCTGGCCAAGCTGTTGCGCAGCGGCGGCAACCTGCTGCTGCTGGACGAGCCCACCAACGACCTGGATGTGGATACCCTGCGCGCCCTGGAAGAAGCGGTTCTCAGCTTCGGCGGCTGCGCCGTGGTCATCAGTCACGATCGCTGGTTCCTCGATCGCATCGCCACGCACATTCTTGCTTTTGAAAGCGACAGCAAGACGGTCTGGTGCGAGGGCAATTATGAAACCTACGAGGCCCAACGCAAGCAGCGCCTGGGCGTGGAAGCCGATCAGCCGCACCGGATTCGCTATAAGAAGTTGAAGCACTAACGACCTATTCGAGCCTTGAAAGGGCAGCAGTAGATAGCCAGGGGGATTTTGCGATGCACGTTTGACTTCGGGCCGGTTTGCTTGCAGGACGGGCGAATCCTTGCAGACTCGCGAATTGCCTTGCACTAGAATCAGGGTATGAGAAAGCTTTCCAGGCGCTGGTGGTTTTGGCTGATTGTCGGGCTGGTGCCTATCCAAGTCTTCTACCTGCGCCATAGTCTTCACGATTACCAGGTTGAGCAGCGAGAAGAAGAGTGGCGCAACCGAGCAATACAAGCTACAACCGAGAAATTCACGCAACATGATGCGGAAGAATGGTTCCGGCAAAACGGGTTCCAGCCTATTGCGACCGGATTACAATATGAGAGCGGTTTTGGCCTACAGTTGAATCGTCAACTCGTGACAGGCTGGTTGGAGGTGTCGAAGGAGTCATTTCTTCTGCCAGCAGCGTGGATTCAAATCACTTTCAGATTCACGCCCGACAGGAAACAATTTCTGGATGTTCAAGCGCGGCAGTCGCCTCCTTGGTATCACGCTACCACACATGTCCACTAAGTCCCAGCGCGAGCAGCGCCGGGGTTGTGGAAGGAAATCTATTCGAGCCCTGGAAGGGCGGCAGTAGATAGCCAGGCGGCGTGAGCCCCTGGTGGGCAGGCCGCCAATCCATCATGCCCGAGCCCCGGTAGGGGCGACAGCGACTGCTCGCTCAGGACATTACCGCCCCTACCGTGGCTCCGGGCCATCGCTCGCCTCCGCATCAAATCATAAGGATTCGACGATGCTCCGCCTCGGGCAATAGTTTGACAATCCATAATTGCTCGTCTTCATCCCCGGAGAACAGGCGCCGTCACCTGCTGCGCTTTGGCGCGGATGAACGCTTCCACTTCCGGCGAAACCAGGGGCCCGGGAATGACAACCTGTCCCCCATTGGACAGCCGTAGCACCCAGAAGCCGGCAAAGATGACGACATCGTCCAGCTCCGTCCAGGCGCCTTCGCCCCGGTAGAATTCGGTCTCCATGCGCAGGCGGTCCTCAGCGAGCTCGATGCGCACACGCCGATTGGGAGTGTGCAGGGCCACGAGCGCGGTGCCGATGGCTACGTGCGTAGCCCAGCGGCGGCGGAACAGGGCGACCCCTACGGCGAACGCCACCACGCACAACAGGCCGGCGCCGAATCCGGGCATGATCCAGCCGCGCAGTCCGAGCAACAGGATCAGGACGGTAAAGACCAGGGCGCCGACAAACACCGGCAGGTCCTGCCACCGGCCACGCCGCAGCTCCCAGCGCAGCAGACAGCGCTGGATCTGGGTCGCCAGCTCGCTTGTCAATTCGTATTCGATCGCGTGGATGGGTTGCATTGATTGCCGCTGGAGTTGTAACCCGAAGCGCCAGCGAGGCCTCGCCGCGCTCCGGTTACAATGCTTCCTGATCGTGAACGCTGAATTAAGTTGACTGAACCATTATATATATGTCGAAGCCCGATGATCGCGCATGGCCGCTGTCTGAACCGGCCCCTGCGCCAATCAGTGGAGTCGGCGGCAGCCTGTTATTTAGTGATGCCGGGACTATAATTGGCAGCTATGGAATTGAGGCGCCCGGAAGAGCCATCTCGCGCACTCGGGAGAACCGAAATGAATCAGCTTTCTCGCCGCGTAGCGGTTCACGGAATTTGCAGTGGCGCTTTCGCCGCCCTGCTGTCCAGGCCGACGTTCGCCACTGCCGCGGACGACAAAGGCAAATCAAACCCAAAGCGCGAATTGATCGGCTTCGGGCCCTACCGCCTTGGAGAGGCAATATGCAAGGACATCCAGAAGGCGCTTCCCGACTGGTTCGTACAGGGCGTCAGCATCCGCGCTGACGACCTCATCAAAGCTTTCAACGAAACCGAAATCCTCGTCGTTGATGAGCGAATTAGGGATACTTCCAAAGGCCTCTCTTTTTCTGAATCAACCGGCGCGTATCCGGCAGCGGTGGTGAGAGGAAAGTTTGTTCACGAATGGCAGAAGGGCGAGTATAGCGTCCAGGTTGTTGAAATTAGGGTCGCTGACATTCGAACGAGTTACCGCCCCAAGGTCCGGTACATCGGCATGTTCAGCATCACGTTACGAATTAGCAAGAACGGAGGGTTGGTAAATCGCCAGGCAACCATAGGTTTCGCTCCGGAGTTAGGCATCAAGTATGATGTGGACGGCAATAAGGTTAACTAGCCCGCTCCACTTTGCAATGACACGTACCTCGTTGTTCTCTTGTTCCGAGTCGCCCGCCGCTCTCCTGGCAATCATCGCTACGCGGCTAAAAGGCGCCCTTTTAAATCACATTGAGCTTGCGGAGTTCGCCCAGCCGTTTGCCGTCCAAACCCAGAACGCTGATGAGCACCTCTTCCGTATCTTGACCCAACCGGGGCGGCATTTTGGGGTCCGGCATGGTGGTCCCCGTGATATGAAATGGTGAACCGAGCAGATCAACGGGCTGGCCCTTGTGGTCGGCCACCGTTACACGCAGCCCGCGCGCACCGGCCTGGGGCTGTGCGAACAACGCTGCGTAGTCCCAAACCGGAGCATGGGGGACTTCGGCCGCCTCCAGCGCTTCCTGCCACTCCGAAGTCCTGCGGCTTTTCAATACTTGCTCGAGCAGCGGCACGAGAAGGTGACGATTCTGCACCCGTAGCGTGTTGGTGGCGAAGCGTTCATCCGCGGCCAGATCCCGACGGCCGGCGCAGTCGCAGAAGCGTTGCCATTGCCCGTCGTTGCCGACGGCAAGGACGAGCCAGCCGTCCGCGGTGGCAAAGAGCTGGTAGGGCACAATCTGCAGATGCGCGTTGCCCTGGCGCGGCGGCACGGCACCGCTTGTGAGAAAAGCCTGGGCCAGGTTCACCTGCGAGGCCACGGCGCAATCCAGCAGAGCCATATCGATGGCGTAGCCATGGCCCGACCGCGCCCGCGCCTGCAGGCAGGCGAGGACGGCAATCGCGGCATACAGTCCCGTTTGCACGTCCGTGACCGCCACCCCGACCTTGCACGGCGGTCCCTCGACCGGCCCGGTGATGCTCATCAGCCCGCTCAGAGCCTGAACGGCGAAGTCGTAGCCCGGAAGATCGCTGAGCGGGCCCGAACGGCCGAACCCGGAAATCGAGCAAACAATCAGCCGCGGATTTACGTCCAGTAATTTCTGCGGGGTCAGCCCCATTTTCTCGGCGCTGGAGGCCTTGAAGTTTTCCAGAAGCACATCGCAGCGCTTTACCAATTCGTGAAAAAGCTCCAGGCCCTCTTTCCTGGCCAGATCCAGGGTAATCGCCCGCTTGTTCCGATTGCACGAGAGATAATAGGCGCTTAGATCTCCGGAAAACGGCGGTCCCCATGCCCGAGTCTCGTCTCCCTGGCCCGGCCGCTCGACCTTGATGACCTCTGCGCCCAGGTCGCCCAGGACCTGGCCGCAGAATGGCCCGGCCAGGACGCGCGAGACGTCGAGCACACGGATGCCTGTCAGGGGCGCAAACAAATCGGTTTGCATGAACGTCCTACCCTGGTCGCCAACTCTTTGGCCATGAAGTATTGTAGAGGTTAGGGAGGCCTGCAATCTCGTAACGATTTGCCGGGTGTTTGCGTGTCTCGTAGAACGGAATTCATTCCGTTCAGCGGAAGCCCGGGAGCGGTATGTGATTCCCGCTGAACGGAATGAATTCCGTTCTACGACGGCACGGCCGTTGGCAGCGCGTTTACGGCTCGCTCCGGAGTTTTCTCATGGCATCCGCGGACAAGGTCATCCACACTTACCGCGAACTGGCGGAGAGTTATGAGCGGCAAGGGCAAGACCAGATGCGCGATCGCTTCCTGGTGCTCGCCGCCGACGCGGCGCAGTGCGCCGGTCGCATGGAAATTGCCGAGCGCTTGCGTTCACGCTTGCTGCAACTCAATCCGCAGCACCTGCTAAAAGAGTTCGGTTCATTCGCGGAAGCCATGCAAACCCAGGACGTGCAAAACTACGTCGCCGCCCTGCGCCGCAACCATCCATTCGAGCGTGCCGAGCACCTGCTTCAGGGTTTGCGCCCCTCCCAGAGCACCGACAGTCCTGCCAGTGCACACGGACCGGACTTGCCGCTCGACAGGCGCATGCATGGGCAGCCCGATGAAGCGAGCGACGAACTGAAGATATTTCGCGTGCAGCAAACCGATGCGCCGCCCGTCGATCCGCTGCGGGGGCGGTCGTCAACTTCATCTCCGGACCCGGGGGCGAAGCGACGGCTGGGCGTTCATCCACAACCACGCGAGCGTATTTTCCCGCCCGTGGTTGCGAGCCGGGTTCCAGCGGACTCGGAAGATCCGGAGCCGGTTTTTGGAAAATGGCTGGTGCTGGCTTTGTTCTGGCTAATGTTCGGCGCCGGCATGTTCCTGACGTTTGTCACGTTCCTGCGTCCCTTCTGGCACCGGTCCGGCTGACCTGGCAGCCGCTCATTTCCCAGTTTCCTCCGAAGGGAACAGCAATTCCTGCCCGCGGACGGCCACATGGGGAATGACGAGACGCGTGCCCGGTGTCAGGTCGTCGGTATTCTGCAGCACTTCCCGATTGGCCTGAAGAATCAGCTCCGACTTGTCGCGGTCTCCGTAGTACTTTTCCGCCAGCCCGATGAGCGAATCGCCCGCCTGCACGGTATGCCGGCGAACCGTGGGAATGGTTTGCGAAATCGTGCCGAGCGTCTGCCCGGAAGACTTGGCCTTCACCGGTTGCCCAGAGCCGCGCTCGGCATCGGCGGCCGGTTCCTTGGGCGAATTGACAGCGGCCGCCGTGGCGCCGTTGGGCATTTGCACAGAGGCGCCCGCCTCCTTGCGAAAGAAGACAAAGGCCACAGCAATGACCACGCCCACTCCGACCACCAGACCCAGCTTGGCATCATTCGGCATCCCGGCATCTCCCCGCGAAACGATGGCTAGCGGCGCTGCACCGCAACCTAAGTATTCCCGCGCGCCGGGCTGGCAGCGGACTACTTGAGCGATTCCGGTCGCCATTCCATAATTTCTGGAAAACAAAAGTATCAAGCAAGGAAAAACTCCCACGTTGCTTGCCCTCATCGTTTCTTGCATTTTCTTACCCACATAGCGTTCCGCGATAATATTTCCCAAGTTACCCAGAGAGCTAATTTCTCTTTGCGGCATCTGAGAAAGCTCGTCAAGAGCCACAGTTCTACGGCAAGGCCTTGGCAGTCGACTTTTTGACGCTTCTGCGCCTAAGTTGTTTAGGCAGAGCTGTTTGCATCAATGCGGCTCAGCATCCCGAACGGGGCCCCCTTGACCCCTTGGCAGATTGGCAGTCGACTCCTGGATGTGTCATAAACCGTTACGATCAATGTGTTTGCGACTCAGAAGTCGACTGCCGAAGCATCGTGAAGAGTTGGCAGTCTTGGCAGCCGCATGACTGTCCAAAGTGGTTGGCAACGTGAGTGTGCTACTCCAGGATGCCTGGCCGGCGCTTCTGCCTATCTATGGTCGGCCCCTGTCTCTTATAATCCTGCCGCCAAAAGGAAAGGCGGCTGTTTTCTCACGAACCAGAAAGCTCCGAACGAGGTGAATCATGCGCGTGTGCCTCTTCGAGGACAGGGATGTCGGCAATCTCGAGCCCCTGGTTTGGACACGGCCCGCGTTTGAGCTGCTCAGCGGTTGCACATCCCTGGCGCGCAAACAGTGCCGATTCTTTCAGGCGTCCGAAGTCGGCGCTCTGGTACGACCTTATTTGGCCGGCCTTTGCCAGGAGCAGCAGCCGTCCATGCATTGGAACGACGCGGCCTGGCTCGCCTCCGAGCGAACGATCATGGTGAATGCGCGCTGGCTTCCGCCGGCGGAATTCATCGCCGCTTTATCGGAGCCTTGTGTAGGACTGGTGGACGATGAGGTCGTGTTTGCCATTGCGGAGCCCGAGCATCTTGCCGGGTGTTGCACAAGTACTATCGACGACTGCGTCGAAGCCTGGAAGCGCGCTTATCCGAGTGTGCAGGCGGGCGGCCGCTTGATCCGCTACCTGTGGGAACTGGTTCAAATCAACGCCACGCAAATTCGGGCCGATCAGCAACGCTTCAGCCTGCCGCGGCAGGAGAGCGCCGTAAAGATCGCGCTCGTCGGCCCGGCGCATCAGCTTACGATCGATCCGCGTGCCCGGCTCGATCCCATGGTGGTGGCGGACTGCACGCGGGGGCCGATCATCATTGAGCAGGACGCCGTCGTGACGGCATTTAGCCGTCTGGAGGGCCCGTGCTTCATTGGCCGGGGAACGCATGTCCTCGGCGCGCGGATCCGCGCCGGCACATCGCTCGGGCCACAATGCCGGGTGGGCGGCGAGGTAGAGGCCAGTATCCTGCAGGGTTTCAGCAACAAATATCACGACGGGTTTCTGGGCCACAGCTACGTGGGCGAGTGGGTAAACTTCGGCGCCGGCACCAACAATAGCGACCTGCGGAATGATTACGGCGTAATTGCCGTCCCCGTGAAAGGCGAGCCGGTTAACACCGGGTTGACCAAGGTCGGCTGCTTCATCGGCGACCATACGAAGACCGGCCTGGGCACGCTCTTGAACAGCGGCAGCAGCGTGGGCGTTTGCTGTAACTTGCTGCCGGCCGGGCAGCTTCTGCCGAAGTATTTTCCTTCCTTTTGCAGTTGGTGGAACAGCACCCTGACCGCCAACGCCAACATCTCCAGTCTGATGCGAACCGCTGCCGAGGTCATGGCACGGCGCGAGCGCCAGTTCACCGAACGGCATGCCGCCCTCTATCAGTCCGTCTTTGAGCAGACCGCAGATGAACGTCGGCGCATGATCCTGGAAACCGAGCGCCGCCGTTTGCGCCGCAGCGCCTGAAGCGGGGCAGTGTGCGCGAATCTGCAGTACCTTAGCCCGCCGCGCAAGCAAGGCCCCTCGCTGGCGCGTCGGGCTAAGGTGCAGCCGAATCGCGCACGGGTCGTAAAGATTTTCTAGCCACCCGCAAGTCGCCACTTCCCTTCCGCCTTTTTCTAAGATACTCTGCTGCCATACCCGCCTGGTTCTTCTACTTTGATTCTGGAAAGGGGACAACCTCATGGCAGTAAACGCACCGCTGAATCGCAAATTGCGCATGGGTCTCGTTGGCGGAGGCCAGGGCGCATTTATTGGGCGGGTTCACGTGACCGCGGCCATCATGGACAACCGCGCCTTACTGGTGGCAGGCGCGCTCTCTTCCGATGCGGCCAGGTCCAAGGCCTCGGCGCCGGATTATGACATCAAGCCCGAGCGCGCCTACGGCAGCTACAAAGAAATGTTCGCCGCCGAAACTAAGCTCCCCGCCTCCGAGCGCATCGACTTCGTCTCAATTGCCACGCCCAATCATACGCACTTCGAAATTGCCCGTGCCGCCGTGGAAGCCGGCTTCAACGTCATGTGCGACAAGCCGATGACGTTTGACCTGGCCCAGGCCGAGGAACTGGCGAAGATCGTGCAGCACTCCGGAGTGGTATTTGCGGTAACGCACAACTACACCGGCCATCCGCTGGTTCGCCAGGCCCGCGAGATGGTGCTCGGCGGCGAACTGGGGGAGATCAACGCCGTGCGTGCCTTCTACATTCAAGGCTGGCTCAGGACCCGGCTCGAAAAAGAGCAGCAGAAGCAAGCCAGTTGGCGGACCGACCCGAGCCGCTCGGGCGCAGCCGGCTGCTTCGGCGACATCGGCACGCATGCTTACAATCTCGGACGGTTCATTTCAGGACTGCTCCCCGACCAGATCGCCTGCACGCTCAAAGCCTTCGAGCCCGGCCGCGAACTGGACGACTATGGCACGGCCGTGATCCGCTACAAGAACGGCGCGCTCGGCACGGTGACGGCATCGCAAATCAGCCACGGCCGCGAAAACGACATCTGGGTGGAGCTGGACGGCACGAAAGGCTCCCTGGAATGGCGCCAGGAAGATCCGAACAAGATGTTTGTCCGCGTCAACGACCAGCCGCATCGCGTATATACGCGCGATCCAAATGCTCCCTACTTAAAGAACACCGCCAAGGCTTCCTGCCGCATTCCCAGCGGCCATCCGGAGGGATACCTGGAGGCCTTTGCCAACATCTACACGGCGGCGTATGCGGATATGATCGCTCGCGCTGCCGGTCAGAAGATCGACAGCAGCAAAAGTCTGTATCCCAACGTGGCGGACGGAGTGGATGGCATGAACTTCATCACGCAAGCGGTCGCCAGCTCCAAGGAAGGCGGCGCCTGGCGATCGCTAAGCCATCCCTTATGTCGGCCATGAGGCAGAGTCAACAAGATCCGCAGCCCGCAGCGCCAGCAAGGAATGGCCCCCTGCTGGCGCTGCGGGCTGCGGATCCTAGAGCTAGCGTCGCGATGGCGGTTGGTAGGACTGCGGGTTGCGGAGGGCGCGCTGCAATAGCCGCCGCCGCGTCGTGTTGTTGGGGGCTTCGCCGAGCACCTTCATGGCCTTGCTGGCGTTCGTGACCTTGAAAATGCCAAAGGTCTTGCCGTTGCGGCTCCCCGAGCTGCAATAGGCGTACTCGATGTTGATATGTTCCGCGCCCAGGAGTTCGCAAACGTGGGCCAGCTCGCCGGGCTGATTGCGCAGTTCGACGAGCAAGACCTCGGTTTCGGCAAACGGCGTGCTCAAGCCCTTCAGAACCTGCCGGGCTTTGTCCACGTCATCCACGGCGAAGCGCAGGACGTTGTGCTCGTGGCTGTCCATGATTGTCAGGGCGACGATATTCACTTTCTCCCGGCCCAGGGCCAGAAGCACATTCGCCAGACGCCCGGGCTTGTTCTCCAGGAAAACGGAAATCTGCTTGCTGGTTTGCACGACAGCACCTCCCCTTCAGAAATGGACGAAGCGGTGAGGAATAAGGCGGCGCCGCCGCAAGCTGGACAGCGCGGCGCTGCCGCCAGCAACCAATTGTAGTCCGCATTTGGGCCCGGTCCAGCATAAGTCGGGCTATATTGAAGAAAGTCGGCAGCCGGGCTACAATTGCGTCAATCACGTGACAGGGAACCAGCCAAGCTCCGTCTGCTAAGGAGTCCGGTCAGTGCAAATCAAGATCTCGGCTCGGCATGGCCATCTCTCCGAGCCCACGCAGCAATTTATCCGCGAGAAGGCCGAAAAACTGCTGCGCTTTTTCGAGCGGCTTACGTCCATTGAAGTGACCGTGGATTTGAAAAACGAGACCAAGCAGGTAGAAATTCTGGTATCGGCCGAGCACAAGCACGACTTTGTGGCGCGCGAACGCAACAACGATATTCTCGCTGCCGTCGATCTGGTCGTGGACAAGCTGGAGGGCCAGCTCCGCAAGTACAAGGAAAAAGTCCAGGACCGGCGCCGCACGCCTTCGGCGGGTGAAGTGGCCGGTGCTCCCGCCCCCACCGAGTCCAGTGAAGAGTGAGCGCTCGGCTTCCCGTTCCGCCGCTTACCCGGGCGGAACGCTCCGGAGCCGAAAGGAGGCCAGGCATGCGCATGACTGATTTTGTAATTCGTGACGCGATCATCCCGGAGTTGACGGCGGCCACCAAGGAAAGCGTAATCCGGGAAATGATCGGCAGCCTTGCCGGTTCCGGCTTTTTCAAGGGCACGGAGCCCGAAGACATCGTCAAGGCCGTGCTCAAACGCGAGTTGCTCGGCTCGACCGGCATCGGCCGGGGCGTCGCCATTCCCCATACCAAGCACAGCAGCGTGGAGAAGCTCGTCGGCACGGTCGCCCTGTCCCGGCCGGGCGTCAGCTTCGACAGCCTGGACGGCGAGCCCGTGCATGTTTTTGTGCTCCTGATTTCGCCGCAGGACCGGCCCGGCGATCACCTGCGGGCCCTGGAAAATGTCTCGCGCAGCCTGCGCGACGACGGCTTTGTGCGCTCCCTCCGGCAGGCGACCAGCCGCGAGGCCATCTGGGACCTGCTTGGCGAACTGGACCACCAGGCACCCTGAAGCAGCCGAGCGGTTGCGGCGCACGCCCAGCAAGCAGAGCCAACCCCATGAATGGCGAAGTTCTTCAGCGCAAGGTGACCGTGAACGATCCGCTCGGGCTGCATCTGCGCCCGCTGGCCGCGTTCGCACAGCGCGCCAAGCAATTTCAGAGCACGGTCACCGTGGCCAAGAACGAGCAGCGCGTCAACGGCAAGAGCCCGCTGGAGCTCATGCTGCTGGCCGCGGAGCAAGGCACGGAGTTAACGCTTGAAGTGGCGGGTCCGGATGCGGAAGACGCCTTGCCGGTCCTGGCGGAAATGCTGGCGTCGCCGGGGATTGAGGAATCATCCGAATCGCCGCTGCCACCTAAAGGCTAAATAAGCCGTACATGGAAATCAAACGAGGCATCGCCGTCTCTCCCGGTGTGGCACTCGGTCCGGCCCTGGTGCTGGACACGGAGTCCTTTCGCATCCCGCAGCGCTTTGTCAGCCCGGAGCATCTGGCCGGGGAAGCGGCCCGGCTGCGTGAAGCCCTCAAGCAGGCGGCCGCCGAGCCCGCGCCAACCAGGCGGCGATCAGCGATAAGCTCGGCCGCCAATACGGGGCCATTTTTGAGGCGCATGCCCATCTCATCGAAGATCCCGCGCTGGCCGGGGAGATTGAAAGTCTTATTATCCAGCGAGGTTTTGCCGCCGAGTATGCCGTCAGCCGGATCATGCGCCAGCACGCCAAGACCCTGGAGAGCATCGACCGCGGCCACTTTGCCACGCGCGCCGTCGATCTCTTTGATATCGAGAAGATCGTGCTGCGCAACTTGCTGGGCCAGCGCCGCGAGCAATTGCAGCATCTGCAAGAGCCGGTCATCGTGCTGGCACACGACTTGACGCCCAGCGAAACAGCAATCCTCGATCCGCAGAGAGTGTTTGCCTTTGCCACCGAAGCGGGCGGACGTGCCAGCCACACGGCGATCATGGCCGGCGCCCTGGAGATCCCCGCCGTGGTCGGCCTGGGCCGCTTCGTCACGGATATCTCCGGGGGAGACCTCGTGATTGTGGACGGCAATCACGGCGTGGTCATCCTCAATCCCGACGAGGAGACCCGCGAACGCTACGAGAAGACGCGCCGCAGCCATCTAAGCTTTGAAAGCCGGCTCGGTGAACTGCGCGACTTGCCGGCTGAGACGCGCGACAAGGTGCGCGTCTGGTTGCACGGCAACATCGAGTTCCCGCAGGAGGCCGCCCACTGCGTCGCGCGCGGCAGCGACGGCGTCGGCCTGTACCGCACCGAGTTCCTTTACCTCGGCAAACAGGCCGACCCAAGCGAGGCCGACCACCTCGAGGCCTACGCGACGGTCCTGCGCCTGCTGGGCTCCCAACCAGTGGTCATTCGTACGCTGGACCTGGGCGCCGACAAGTTTGCCACCAGCACACTAACCAACCCGGACGAGCGCAATCCCTTCCTGGGTGTCCGCAGCGTGCGCCTGTGCCTGCGCAATTTGACCTTGTTCAAAACGCAAATGCGTGCCATTCTAAGAGCCAGTGCCCTTGGGGACGTGCGGATCATGTTCCCCATGGTGAGCACGATCCTGGAATTGCGGCAATGTAAAATGATCCTGGCCGAGGTAAAGGAGGACCTTGAAGAAGAAGGGATTGCGTTTAATCGAAAACTGCCTGTGGGGACGATGATCGAAGTCCCGTCGGCCGCGATTATGGCCGAGCAGTTTGCCCGCGAGGTGGACTTTTTCTCCATAGGCACGAACGACCTGATCCAGTATACTCTCGCCGCCGACCGCACCAACGAGGGGGTGGCGTACCTGTACAGCCCCGGCGATCCGGCCGTGTTGCGGCTGATCGACCTGGTGGTGAAGGCCGCCCTGAAGCACAAGATTGAAGTGAATGTCTGCGGCGAAATGAGCGGCGAACCGATTTATACGCTGCTGTTGTTGGGAATGGGTCTGCGGCAGCTCAGTGTGACGCCGCACAAGATCCCGGAGATCAAAAAGATCATCCGCTCCGTAGCGTTGGATGAAGCCAAGCAGGTCGCCCACGAAGTAATGTGCCTGGAAACGGCACGCGATGTGAATAACTATTTGCGGGAGCAAACCCGGCGAATCCTTCCAGAAGTGGTAGGCTAGGAATCGAGGCATTGAGCGTTGGCATCTTGAGATGGACACCCGGTTCTCATCGGTCTCTCAACCGCCAATCCTCAAGCGCTCCATTCTGCTGAGGTATCCCGCATGCCTGTGCAGCGGCGCTCGTCGCCCGGGCAAAAAGGGGACATTCTCCTTTTTTGAAGGCCAGGGCCACTGACGGCAGCGCCGGCAGCCGAAGCTCGTGCTCGCACCGCCGGGCGGAAACGCGGTTTCCGTTTCGGAGATTCGGCGCAGTCGCGCACGACCTTCCGTTGTCCACGGACATGCCCGGTATCCACCTTCTCGGACTTCCCCGCCGGCCTTGCCTCTCTGCCGCGGACGCCACGGTATGGTTTGCGACAAAGTCCGAATTCGATTCCGCAAGACCGGCGACCTTCGTTTGATCAGTCATCATGACCTGATGCGCTGCTGCGAACGCATGCTGCGCCGTGCCGCCCTTCCCTTTCACTCCACGTCCGGATTCAATCCCAAGCCGCGCCTGATCTTCGCCATGCCTTTGCCGTTGGGAATCAGCGGCAGCCAGGAAATCGTGGAGTTGGAGCTGGATCAGGAGCTGCCTTTGGAAGAGGTCCAGGCCGCCCTGATCAGGCAGGCCCCGCCCGGATTGGAGATCCTCGCGGTCGAGCGCATTGATCGGAAAACGACCGCCCACGTTCGCCGCGCGACGTACCGCATCGCCCTGGAAAGGAACTCAGATCAAGCCCTGGCGGAGCGGATTCAAGCTCTATTGGCCGCCGAGACGTGCTGGATCGAGCGCGAGCGGCCGCAGCACAAGAGGCTAAACGCGCGTCCGTTTGTGAGCGACATTCGCCTGGAGCCCGGTGCCCTGGAGATGGAGCTGGTGGTGACGCCCAACGGCACGGTCCGGCCTGATGAGGTGATGAAACTCCTTGGGCTGGATGACCTGCTCGAGGCGGGCGTGTTCGTGGAAAGAACAAAGTTGGAACTGGATGAAGAAGCATTAACCCCTATGCCGGCCCCGGAACACTCCGAGGATTTGCCGGCGGTAACCTAATTTCCGCTGCTTCGTAGGGCAGGTTTCTAACCTGCCATGCAGGCTGGCAGGTTAAAAACCTGCCCTATGAAGCAGCGACCCTGGTCAACAACTTGACCAAATGTTTTTGCACTAAACGAGGCAAGAAGGAATCACATGAAAAAAGAGATGTTAATCAATGTTCTGCAGCCCGAGGAATGCCGTATCGCGATTGTCGAGGACGGCGTCCTGGAAGAGCTGTATGTCGAACGCACCAGCCAGGAGAGCTACGTCGGCAATATCTACAAAGGCCGCATCGTCAATATCGAGCCGAGCATTCAGGCGGCGTTCGTCGATTTCGGCATCGGCCGCAACGGCTTCCTGCACGTTTCGGATGTCGAGCCGGCCTACTACCGGCACCTGGAAGGCCATCGTTACGAAGAGCGCGGGCGCAGGGACAACCGCGGTTCCGGCGGACGCCGGCCGCCTCCGCCTGCCGAGGAAAGCCTGGAGGACAGGTATCCGGAAACCGAAGCCATGCCGGATGTGGAAGCGGACGAGGAGACGCCGCCCGAAGCCGCTGCGCCGGCGGCGGCCGAAGCGGAGCCGGAGCGTGAACGCCGTCCGCGCAAGGGCAGAGGTCGCGGCCGCGGCAAGGGTCGAGGCCGGCGCACACGCCGTGGCCCGCGCGACGAGCGGGGCCCCGGCGAAGAAACGAATCCCGCTGCGGACCAACCCGAGAATCTGGATGCCGGTGGCTCGGCTAGCGCCAACCGGCCGGTTGCGCCGGAGCCGGCTTCCGAAGATCGACCCGAGCCTCCAAGGTTCATGGAATCCGCCGAGCGGCGGACCGAGGAAGACGAGACCCAGGGCAGCGGAGAATCTAGTCCCTCGATTGATGATGAGGATATCTTCTTTCCACGGCCCGGGCAAACAGTACGGCATGAACCGAAAGCAACCGAACCCGAATCACACGAAGAAGAAAGCTTGCCGGCCATGACGCCGGAAATGGAAGAAGAACCTTCCTTCCATGATGACGACACTACGCTGGAGCGCGAACTGGAAGAGCCGGAGGGACAGGCGGAACCGGCGGACGAACTGCTGGACGAAGACGAAGGCTTTTTCTCCGACCCGGCGCAGACCCCGGAAGAAACACACGAGCAGGACATCCGCCATGCAGACGAAGCCGACGACTTTCAGGAGGAAGAAGAGGGCCGTTATCGCCCCCGCCGGGGGCCGATGCGCGATCAGCGCCGGGGCGGTCCAAGGCGGCGCATGATGGGGCGGCCGGGCGCCGGCCGGCCCAAGCCGCTTATCCAGGATATCTTCCGCCGCGGCCAGGAAGTGCTGGTGCAGGTGATCAAGGAAGGCATCGGCACCAAAGGTCCGACCCTGAGCACCTACATCAGCATCGCCGGCCGCTACCTCGTGCTCATGCCGGGCCTGAATCGCGTCGGCGTGTCGCGGAAGATCGCCGACGACGAGCAGCGCCGCCGCCTGCGCGAGATTTTCCATGAGCTGCAGCCGCCCAAGGGGCTCGGCTTCATTATCCGCACCGCCGGCATCGACAAGACGAAAAAGGAACTACAGCGCGATCTCGCCTATCTGTCACGCCTCTGGCAGGTCGTCGTCCGGCGCATCAAAAAGCTCAAGTCGCCGGCCGAGATTTACCAGGAAAGCGACATGATCACGCGGACGATCCGCGACACCTTTACCAACGACATCGACACCATCTGGGTGGATGAGCCGGCCGCTTTCGAGCACGCCCAGGAATTCCTGCAGATTGTCATGCCGCGTTACGCCACGCGCATCAAGCACTACACCGATTCCGAGCCGCTGTTCCACCGCTACGGCATCGAGAACGAGATTGTCCGCATTCAGCAACGGCACGTGCCGCTGCCGCACGGCGGTTCCATCGTCATCGATCAGACCGAGGCCCTGGTGGCGATCGACGTGAACAGCGGCAATTTCCGCGCGGACAACAACGCCGAGGAGACGGCCTATCAGATGAACTTGCACGCCGCCCGAGAGATCGCCCGGCAACTGCGCCTCCGCGACTTGGGCGGCGTCATTGTCAACGACTTCATCGACATGCGCGAGGACCGGCACCGCCGCGACGTCGAGCGCGCCCTGCGCGACGCCGTGAAGCGCGATCGCGCCCGCACCAAGATTCTCAGAATTTCCCAGTTTGGCCTGATCGAGATGACGCGCCAGCGCATCCGGCCTTCGCTCAAGCGCAGCGTTTACCAGGACTGCCCCCACTGCCGCGGCACCAGCCAGGTGAAGACCTGCGAGAGCATGAGCATCGATGTGATGCGCATGTTGCAGCTCGCGGCCCACCGCGAAAATATCAATCGGATCAACGCGCGCGTGCACGACGATGTCGCCAGTTACTTGCTTAACCGCAAGCGCAAGGAAATCACGCGCCTGGAAGAATCGGGCGAATTACAGATCACGATAACGTCGGCCGGTGCCGCGGTTTCGCCGGAAATGCTGGAATTCGTTTGCTATGACAATAATAATAATGAGGTGAAATTCCAGGCTTTTGAGGAAAGCAAACCGCGCAGGCGGTAGAAACGACCGCCCTGCTGAGGAGCGTGTACATGACGCACTTGTTCCATCAACGCCTATGCTGCGTTGCGGTGGGCGTACTCGTTGTTCTAAGTTCGGCTTTTCTTGGCTTCATAACGCCCAGTTTGCATAGCCCGCCTCTTCGAGCGGCCGCCGTCTTCGGCAAAGTGACCTACGAAGGCAAGCCTATTGAGAAGGGTTTGATAAATTTTGTGTCCGAGGGTGATTCAATTAACGCAACCGCGTCGATCACCAATGGGGAATATCGCTGCACCGTCACGCCCGGCCAGAAGTCGATTGTCATCGGCGCCGGAAAGTTAGGAGAGAACAACAACATTGCCAAGGATGCAGTCGGAAACTTCCAAACGGTCGATGTCCCTCCTTCCGGCAGAAAGTTAGACATCGCCTTGGCCAAGCCGGCGCGGAAAAAGTAGACTCCGACTCGACCCTGACCTGCACTTGACAGCTTTCCCACCCCTTCTATAATCCGCCGCCCACACGTTCATCTTCTTATCGGCACCCGGTTTGTCCGCTTGGAGAGCTCGAAGCTCAGGGAAATGAGCGCAGCCATGTTTCGCAGGGAGGCAGCGTGGCGACCCCAGGAATCGGTAGAAGACTGAGTGCATGCTTGCTGGCAGCCGGGAGCGCACTGGTGTGCTGCATCCTGTGCCGCGCGCAGGACATCGTGCGTTTCAACCACGATGTGCCGGGAGACTCCAAGTCCATTGTCCTCCATGCCGATCAGATCGCGACCTGGGTTGAAGGCCCGGAGCGCGTGCTGCTGCTCAAGGGCAAGGTCATGATCGAGCACGGCGGCGTGCACATCCAGGCGGAGCAAGCGGCTGCCTGGCTCGATCAGGAGGAATACCGGAAGACGGGAATCCAGCGCCTGACGATCTATGCGGAAGGCAATGTCGTCCTGGAGAACGGCACGGAAAGCCAGACGACCGCTCGAGCGCTCATCCGCTTGAGCACGCGGGGCGAAATCAAGCTGCGCTCGCATAACAGCAAGGTGATCCAGCAGCCCTATCCCGGCGATCCGCTTTATCAACGTGGCCAACAGCAACGCTCTGCTCCGGGCAAGACCAGCAAGGCCGCAGACACGCCGCCACGAAGGGCTCCGATTATCCGCGCCCAGAACGCGGACGAGTCTGTGACCGCGCAGTCGCCCTCCGTCCCAAGCGTTCCCGAGCAAAATCAAGTTCCTGCAACAGGAGGAGTGGCGCCGGCTGTTCAGCTTCCGGCGCCGGACTTTCGTCAGCCGGCTGTCCCCGCCGCGCCGGCGTTAGCTGCGCCGGGACCAGCAGCCGGTGCAAGTCCGGCAGCGCCGGGGCTGCCGCCTTTCCGGCCCGCGCAAATCCCCGTTCCGTCCAACACCGTGCCGCCGGGCTCCGGCGGGCAGCCCAACGCTCCCAACCGTGAGTTCACCGTGGTGCCGCGCACCTCGGCGGGTTTCAACCAGAAAAGCTTCGATCTCGGCGGTGAAACCGCCATTGTCGTGACCGGCGGCGTTATCCTGATCGTCCGCGCGGCCGACGGCTCGGGACTTCTGGACATGGAAGCCGACCGCCTCGTCTTCTGGACGCGCGGCAATGCCCAGGAACTTCTCGGCAGCATGCGCAGCTCGCATGGCAGCGGCAAGGAGCTGGAATTCTACCTGAGCGGCAACGTGCAAATCCGGTCCCGCAGGGCAAAAGAAGAGCGGCTGCTTCAGGCCGATGAAGTTTATTATGACGTCGGCCGCAACGTCGCGGTGGCCCTGCGGGCCGATATGTCGTTCGTCCAGCCGGGCGTCGCCGATCCCATCCACATGAAGGCCCAGGAGCTCCTGCAACTCAATCCAGATGTTTTCAAGGGCATGAAGGCCGAGGTTTTTTCCAGCCGTCTGCCCTCCGACCCGGGCATCAAGGTTTACCTGGAGACCGCCACGATCACGCATGAGACCGTTCCCCGGCGCAACATCTTCGGCGCCCAGTTCTTCAGTCGCACGACCGGACAACCCGAGACCGAGGAGCAGCGCATCCTGGACGGCCGCAACGTCTTTCTCAAGTTCGAAGACTATCCGATCTTCTACTTGCCCTTTGTGCAAGGAGACATCAACGATCCCTTGGGGCCCCTGGAAAGCATCAGTTTCAACTACAACAGGATCTTTGGCTTTCAGTTCGATTCCTCCTTCAACGTCTATAACCTGCTCGGCATGGACCCGGTGCCGAATACGCGCTGGCGTTTCGACCTGGATTACCTGAGTTCCCGCGGCCCGGCGGCAGGCACCAACTTTGATTATCAATTTCTCGGCAACAGATTTACGGACCTGTTCGGCTTTCCGGGCTTTGTCGTGGGCGAAGTCAAAGCGTACGGCATCGACGATACCGGCACGGATAGATTGGGCGGACCGCGCGGCCCGGACGACAATCATCCGGAGGGCCGCGGCCGCTTCTACTGGCGGCAAAATGCTCAGGAACTGCCTCTGGGCTTCACGGTCCAGACCCAGGTTTCCGTCCTGAGCGACAAGAACTTCCTGGAGCAGTACTTCAAGAACGACTTTGACACCGGCTTCAATCAGGAAACCTTCCTCTATGTGAAGCAGCAGCAAAACAACTGGGCCTGGACCGCTCTCGCCGAACCCAACATCCGCAACTGGGTCAACGAGACGGAATGGCTCCCCCGCGCCGACGGGCATCTCATCGGCCAGTCTTTTTTTGACATTTTCACCTACAACGCCCGCGCCAGCGCCGCTTACGCGCGCCTGCGCACGACCGACGTGCCGCCGCCCCCGGAAGGGTTCACGACACGGCCCGACAACACCGGCCGTTTCGACCTGAGTCAGGAGTTGAGTTTGCCTTTCACGCTGGGGCCCTTCCGGCTGGTTCCCTACGGGTTGCTGGATTTGACCTACTATACCGAGGACCTTACCGGCAACGACCGCGGACGCGCCTATGGCGGCGGCGGCGTGCGCGGCAGCATTCCCTTCACGCGCCTTTATCCCGACATTTGCAGCGAACTGCTCAATCTCAACGCCATCAATCACAAGGTCGTCCTGAGCGCGAATTATTTCGTCGCCCAGTCGGATACGTCGTTCCGGCGTTTGCCGCAACTCGATCGCCTGAACGACGACGCCACCGACCAGGCCCTCCGCGACATCAAGCCGCTCGAGCCCGCAATCAATCCGGCTCATGGAACGCTTCTGGCCCTGTCGCCGGTCTATGATGCGCAACTCTATGCCATTCGCCGGCTCGTCGACGATCGCATCGATACGCTGGACACGATCGAGGTGCTGCAGGGCGATGTCCTCCAGCGCTGGCAAACCAAGCGTGGCTACCCCGGGCAGCAGCACATCGTCGACTGGATGACGCTCGATTTATCGGGGTCGTTTTTTCCGCACTCGCAGCGCGATAACTTCGGCGACAACTTCGCCTTTTTGCAATATAACTGGAACTGGAATATCGGCGATCGCACGGCCATCTACAGCGACGGCTGGGTCGATCCGGAGTCGAACGGCCCGCGCGTCTTCGCCGTCGGCGCCACCATCAACCGGCCCGACCGCACCAGCTTCACGATCGGCTATCGGGATATTTTTCCCTTGAACAGCAACGCCATCAGCGGCGCCGTGACCTACATCTTCAGTCCCAAGTATGCCATCACGGCGGTGGCCACCTATGACATCGGCACGGACGTCGAGTCCACCTCCGTGGTGGTAACACGCACGGGCTCCGATCTGCAGGCCAGTCTCGGCTTCACCTATAACTCCACCCTGGGCAGCTTCGGCGTCGTTTTTGAAATCGTGCCGAACATCGTGCCGCCCAGCCACCGCGTGCCGGGGCTCGTGGGCGCCAGCTCCGGTTTGATTCGCTAGCAGCCTGTTGAAAAAGGTGTCTGGAACCCTCAAGGCGCAAGGTTCCAGACACCTTTTTCAACAGGCTGCTAACTGTTAATCTCTAGCAGAAGCGACTGTTGTTCCGGCCGCGCCGATCGAGCCGATCTTGTCTTTGGAGCCGATTTTGCCGGCTGACGAAGACAGCTCTTTCAAGTTCACCCCCATTTTGAGCAAAGACCACGACTCCCTGCCTCCTCATAATGTAGAACAGACTTGTCTGCTCCCAGCAGCACCCTGGAGTTGTCTTCATGGCAGACCGCCGCTCGCGCCTGGACTTCGCCGCTTACGGCCTGCTCGTTGCCGGGCTGGTGGTTGCGCTTAGCGTCTTCAGCTACGATCCAGCCGATCCGCCGGGAGGGGCAGTCTATCCGCCTCATGAAACGGTAAAAAACATCCTCGGAAGCGGCGGCGCCTGGTTGGCCCGGCTGCTCCATGAAACCCTCGGCATCGCTGTCCATATCCTGCTGGCAAGCTGGTTCGTGCTCGTCGTTCTTTTGTTCCTGCGGCAAAGCCTGGTGCGCTGGTCCCTGCGCCTGCTTGGCTGGCTACTGTTGATTCCCTGCGCCGCCGTGGCGGCGGATTACTTCAGCGCCTATTTACCGCCGGGCCCGCTGGCAGGCGGCGGCGGTAGCCTGGGAGCATGGCTGAGAAGCCGGCTGGAGGCAAACTTTCAGCCGCTCGGGTCGGCAAGCCTCTTCGGCGGCTCCGTCTTTCTTGGCCTGGTGCTGACCGCGGATTTCCTGCTCTTGCAAATCGCCCGCGGCGTGTGGCGCGGCGCGCTCTGGCTTGGCCGGCGAGCCCTGGAACTCTGCCGCTGGCTGAAGGGCCTTCGACGGCGCGAATCCAGCTTGGTTTTTACCGAGGCGTCTCCGTTCGCGGTCCCAACCGTGCAGATTAGAAGCGACGGCGAAAGCCCGACACCGCCGCCGCCCAAGGCCGGCGAGATCCCTATTCGGCACCACGATCTCGCGGCAACCACTTTGCAGGCGCCGGGCGGAGCGGATGTCTTGCTCGCTTCCCAGCGTCCCACGGTTGACTCGGATGGCGACCGTTTCGCCGACTTTGAATTGCCGGCTTTGTCGCTCCTGGCGGAGCCTCAGCCGTTTCCTTATGAGGAACACGACCAACGTCTGCGCGAACGGGCGGCTCTTCTCGAGAAAACATTTCGCGACTTTGGCTTGAATATCTGGGTCGTGGGCATCAATACCGGTCCCGTGATCACGCAGTATGAGGTGGCCCTGGAGACCGGCCTGCGCGTGCACAAGGTCACGGGACTCGGCGATGACCTGGCGCTGAATTTGAAGGTGCCCAGCGTGCGCATAGTCGCGCCGATTCCCGGAAAGAACACCGTCGGCATCGAGATCCCCAATGAACATCGCGCCGTGGTGCGCCTGAAGGAAGTCATTCTCGCCGCCGGCCAGAGAGTGTCCCAGGCGAAGATCCCGCTTTTCCTGGGCAAGGACACGGAAGGCCGGCCCCTGGTCTATGACCTGGCCGAGATGCCGCACCTGCTCATCGCCGGCCGCACCGGCACGGGCAAGTCGGTGTGCATGAACGCCATCATCCTCAGCATCCTCATGACGCGCCGGCCGGACGACGTCAAGATGGTCATGATCGATCCGAAGATGCTGGAGCTGAGCGAGTACGGCCGCATCCCGCACCTGATGCACCCGGTCGTCAAGGACATGAAGAAGGCTGAGGCGATCCTGTCCTGGGCGGTGGACAAGATGGAGGAGCGTTACGACCTGCTGAGCCGGGCGCGCGTGCGCGGCATCGCGGGATATAACGAGCTGTCCCTTGCGGAAATCTATCGGCGCGTCCAGCCCGCCGACGACGAGGAACGCCGGCAGATACCGGCCAAAATGCCCTACATCGCCATCTTCGTGGACGAGTTGAATGACCTCATGATGACCATGAAGAAAGAGGTCGAAGGGCACATCATCCGCCTGGCCCAGAAATCGCGCGCGGCAGGCATCCACCTGGTCGTGGCCACACAGAAGCCGACCGTGGATGTCATCACCGGCCTGATCAAATCGAACCTGCCGGCGCGGATCTGCTTCCAGGTCTCCAGCCGCACGGACAGCCGGGTGGTGCTTGACGAGATGGGCGCCGACAAGCTGCTCGGCAAAGGCGACATGCTCTTCCTGCAGCCCGGCACCAGCACGCTGCTGCGCGCCCAGGGCACCTACGCCAGCGACGAGGAAATCACGCGCGTGGTGCAGAACCTGGAGTGCGAGCCTTGTTATGCCCAGGAGCTCGTGCAACTTTCCACGAGCGGCAAGGACGGCGACGGCAGCTTCATGGACACGCTCCGCGCCCGCGACGACTTATATGAGCAAGCGATTCAGGTAATCATCCGCGAAGGCCGGGGCAGCGTTTCCCTCTTGCAGCGGGCCCTGGGGATCGGTTACGGCCGCGCCGCCCGGCTGATCGATTTCATGGCGGAAGACGGCATCGTCGGCAACTACAACGGCAGCCAGGCCCGCGAAGTCCTGTACACTCCCGAGCAATGGGAGCAAGTCAAACAGGCCGGGGCCATGCACTGAGCACTGAGCGCGGCGTTCAGCATCCCCGTCAAATGGATTGCACTGCGCGCCGACACACGCGTACGCGCAAGGTGTCTGGGGGTGTAAGCGGTGGCCTGTCAGAATGACATTGCCAGTTTGCCGGTACTGTCTTAATAGCTGGTTGGTCGAAAATTGAACACCTCAGAACCATCCCACCGCGCGTCATCTGCAGAGATTGGTATGGGTTGAGCAATGATTTTCCATAGAGCTTATCACGTGTAGGCAGACCCTTTTCGTCGCCGAAATCCTTTTCGAGATTTCCCGAACGGAGTATCTGCGCCCCACTTCTGCAGGGGGTTCACGGCCGTGAGCTATTGCATTGCGATTCTCGACCAATTCGTTAATCTGCAGCTTGTGCTTCGCATGGGGAAGTGCTGGGCAAGTAATGCCAAAAATAGACCAAATTGTCTCGATCTGAACGGCGCGGAATTGCGAGCCGTCGCTCGGAAATATGCCCTCAGAAATGGTCGCCGTGCCTGAGGAACTTATCTGCAGGAACAGTTTGATACGCCGGTCCCACTGATTTTTGGTCTCGTGAGTGGCCACAACGGCTTTTATTTGATCTTCTAAAAGAAGGCTAAGAAGTTCCAGCCTAATCTTGTCCATCGGCCTTGCCATCGCCTTAACCTGCAGTAAAGCGGCCTTTACTATCGACCGCACAGTCTCTTCCCAAATGGCGTACATCTGAACAAAAGCCAGCCCCTTGGCCTCTAGAACAAATTGCCTGGTTCGCAGCCTGCAGTTTGCGCGAAGAAAGCTTCTGGTTGCCTGAATGCGTTCGAGAACGTCAAGACGAATGTCGGCAAACATGTCATTTGTTGCCCTCTTCCGTCGGCACGCCAAGGAAACGATCCCTGCAGAACTCGATTCGGCCTTTTACTGCAGTAGTATCGTTGGTAGCGCCACGTGTGAATTTAAGCAATTCTGGAGAGCTGAGCCATGCCTGGACGTTGCTGCCATCGATTTTCCCGGCCTTTTGGATTGCGAGAGCCGCGCCGACGGCCACCCCTTCGTACAGAATTAAGGAAGTGGTGCTAAGTTTCTTGCCGGGGGTTGGTCTAACAAGTCCATCAGGGAAAACCACGGCTAGCTGAGCAAAAGTTTCCCGGAAAATCGCGCGACCTGCGGGAAAGTCGAAGTTTTTAGAGGCTTCCCGGGTGTAGTCCGTCAGAAAGTCTCTGACGCTGTGAACAAAATTTCCATAATTATCCAGAAACGCAAAAAATCTCAGGACGCATTCCTCGTTAGTCCCGTTCCTTCTCTGCCGCTTGGACAAGCGCAGAACAGTCTTGAAATCATGATTTCTGGTCAGCGTTTCGAGCATTTTGGTGAACCTTCCTCGATAAACGCAGTCCCTAATTTCCTGCTCCGTAAGCGCGACTCCGCCCTTGTTCAATCGCTCAAAAAGATCGAACCGAACAACCTTGTCGCTTTTATCGCTAAGAGTAACTACCTTGAGGGGCCTAAGCTCAAACTGCAGTTGAACAGAAGCCGGCAAGTCAGCGAACTTTGTTCCGAGAAATTCCGTTAGCTTTTCTAGCCCGACGAGGGTAAGGGGCTCTGTCAGCTTTAGATTTCCCCGCAACTCGTCGTCCCCAGCGAACCAGACAATAGCGCTGATTCGCTGAACGCCATCAACAAGCTCCCATGAGCCGTCTCGATTCGTCGCCATTGATACGCTTGGAACAGGTATTCCGAGCAATATTGACTCGATTAGCTGGGAGCACCTCTGCTCTTCCCATCGGAATTTCCTTTGGTACGCTGGCGCAATGTCAATGTTCTTCTTCTTAAGCATCGAAAGAAGCTGCTGAACCGTAATGTCAAATGTATCGAAATCGACGGTCCGCCTTTGCTTCTTCAGTTGGTCAATCAGTTTGGTTTCGTTCATTTGCAGTCCCTTCCGGACGACCGGGATTCTTTACTGCAGTAGTTCTGGAGATGAACCCGACAGGGGTTAACCGCGTCTACCCTGCAGTATGGAAACCTCAACTTCTCAACTTCTGTGGCGGGCAACTCTTTTACTGCAGGAGAGCGGCCCGCGTCTTGGTGGCGCACCAGTTTTATAAGCTGGCGGAGGGATCGGCCGCGCCGAATGGGATCGTAACCCCCGCTTTCCGCCTACCGTGGACGCGCCTTCTGTCCCAGCTCTTTCGATGCTGCGGCCTTGAGCCGGTCCCGTATCCAGTCCGATAGCTTCATGTCGGCGCGTTCGGCCGCTTGCTCGAACTGGCGCTTATCGTCCGCGTCAGCGCGCACGTCAATGCGTCCGTCCATGAGTTCATCGGGCGACTTTCGGGGCCTACCGCGTCCACGTTTCATGACATGAATTGTACAACAAAAAATCTTCGCGTCAACGCTTTCGGGCATTGACTTCTTGATTATTTGTTGTACAATTAATCTAGATGGCTAAGGCGTTCTTGGCCAAAGAAAAACCCGGTTCCTGCTGATAACAGAAACCGGGCAAGACTGATCCGAGCGGTTAAGCTCGAATGCCGTCCTAGAGAAACGCATTCTAGCAAACCTGCCGGGTCCAAGCGAGAAGGGTTCTAGAATGCTCTGCCCGATTTGCAACAATGCGGCCAGCAAATTTGGTCGCGGCGGTAACGGCCGGCAGCGGTTCTTCTGTGCCGAATGCAACAAGACATTCCGCGAACCGCGCCCACGTCCCCTGGACGAAATGCGCGTCCCGAACGAAAAAGCGGCGTTGGTCCTGCGCATGCTCCTAGAAGGCAACAGCATTCGCTCGGTAGAGCGCCTGCTGGACATCAACCGCAACACTGTCATGAAGCTATTGGTCAAGATCGGTGAGCGCTGCGACGCATTCTTGCGTTCGGCCATCGCTGGCGTTCCTTGCGAGTCGGTCCAATGCGACGAAGTTTGGAGTTACGTTTTTTGCAAAGAGAAGCATCGCCAGAAGCAAGGGTACGGGGAAGAAGTCGGTAATTGCTACACGTGGACGGCCATTGAAAAAACGACGAAGCTTCTCTTGACCTACGCTGTCGGCAAGCGCGACCTTTCGACCGGGGTCGAATTCGCCCGCAAGCTGCGCCGTGCCACGTCCGGCCACTTTCAAATCGACACGGACGGCTTGAACCTGTACACGGCCGCTCTTCCGATGGCGTTCGGCTACAGCCAGGATCACGCGCAGGTCATCAAGATATTCGGCGCGCCGCCCGAAGGGGAAGGCCGCTACAGCCCGGCCGTGATAACCGACTTGCACGTGGAAGTCGGCAGCGGCAATCCCGACCTGGATGCGGCATCGACAAGCTTCATCGAACGGAGCAACAAAACGCTCAGGATGCAGCTAAGAAGATTTACGCGATTGACGGACGGACATAGCAAGCTGTGGCGGAACCACGAAGCGGCGATTGCCCTGTTCTTCGCGTACTACAACTTCTGCCGCGTGCACAGCACGATCAAGACCACGCCGGCAGCGAAGGCCGGTCTTACCGATCACGTTTGGAGCATGAGCGAACTGATTGAGCGAGTAGCGGGGTACTAAGTCGAAAAAATTTTGCTCCAGCTGCGCCAGCTGGAGCAAAAACCTACAAAACATGTCTTGAATTGCCGTTGCCGGATATGCTCAAATGTCATTCTTGTCCGCCTGAAGGCGGATTCAGCTGCTCTTTATCAAAGCGACTTTTGACCCTTGGGGCATAACGACCGGACTGTCCCTCATGTTGAGGCGCAGTAGGTCTTAAGTTCTACTTCTTTCGAGGAGGAACCCCATATGCCGCAAGTAGCTCCGTTTCATTCCAAGAACGAGCCTCACCACCACAACAATTCAAGGTGTGGACCGGGAAGCGAAATCCCGCGCCATAACCGCGTTGCTGGCACAGGAGGCAAGCCCCTTTGCAAAGTCTGCCAGGGGCTGAACCAGAAGGGCGAATAGTTACCGCCACGCCCAAGTAATTGTTCCGTCTTTCTTTTCGATGACCTTCGATCCTCCGCCATTCGGATGATCGAAGGTCATTTCCCAGAATGGCCCGCAAGCCTCTCCGTCGATGATCGACCAGACGCGACGTAGCGCCGTCACGCGCAATCCGTGCTGAAGTGCGATGCCAAGCGCTCGCATGCCCTCGCTCTTGCCACCAGCGAATCGCACGGTCGGTTCTGGAAACGGATGGCCTTGTCCGCCCTGGCAGGACTCGGTTGTCTCTACACCGTTGTCCCAAAGGATGCGCACTTCGCGCGCAATACCTTTGTCGATTCCCTTCACTCCGTTAGACTTGAATGGCGGAGGCACGCGCTGATCTTTGGCCATGCCGCCATCTTTCCCAAAATTGAGAAATCGGGCAAGACCAACCCGCAGTCGAGTAGATGACGAAATCTTAATTTGACACGGCGGCGCTTGCGGGTAATGCTCGCCTAGTCCCGCCGTTCATGCCGAACCGTGATTGTTGGGCGACCTTCGCGGCTAGGCAGGGGCGGCGGGACATTTTTGACCACAGGGCGCAAATCTGCTACACTGACCTCTGCTTCCCTGCATTTCCTACGAGGGCATCAATGGAAGATAAGTTCAAGCAAATCGCAGATGAACTAGACGCGATAAGGCAGCACATCGTTGAACTCGAAAAGACAATTCTGAAGCTGCGCCAACAGATCAGGGCCGAGTTTAAAGAGAAATCTCCAGAGCAGCCGGACAAGAAGGGCGGTCAGGGCGACCGGACGTGACGGGGTGTTCAATTTTCGACCAACCAGCTATTAAGACAGTACCAGTTTGCCACTGAGTTTGCCACGGTTGGCAAACTCGAGTTTAGACCGAGCTATCTACGGACGTAAGGACTTGCGTGGCAAAAAAAAATTGAGTTTGCCAGTTTGCCACGTTTTGGGGGTGGGGGGTGAGCGCCGTCCGCCCGCCAATTAAAATTAAATGGCGGACCGGCTAAATGGCGGACCGGCGGCGGGACTCCAGGGGAGAGGCCAGGACCGTCTCTCATTAATTTGTCCGCCAGATGACTTGGCGGTCTTGGCGGTCTTCGAAAAAAGTTACCGAATTCTTTCTGCAAGCGCCGGACTGCTCTTGACGGTTGCCCTCGTTTATGCATCGGATCCCAGGGGCGGACCGTTTGTGGGAGTACAAGTCGGCAGCCCTCCCCGCTGCCGCACGCCTTCGTTATTCCCGGCTGGCAAACTGGCAAACTCGATGGCCACCTTGGAGATCCTGCTGGGACACGCACACGACCCGGCCGTTTTTGGAGGTGGGGGGCTATGCATTTTTGTCCGCCGTTGGCCATGGTCCGCCCGCCAATTAGAGACAGCTGAAAAAGTACCGGCGGCGGGACGCAGAGAGAGGCTGACCACCTTGGCCGCCTTCGACTGTTGCCCAGGGATTTTGACGGTTTGTGGTGGTCGTCTTCGTGGCCGACTTGGCCGTCTTGATGGGTTGGAAGACCGCCAACAGATTTCTCTGTGTTCTCTGCCTTCTCCGCGTGCTCTGCGCACTCTGCGAGAGCCTTTCACCTCAACAGCGCCCGAAGATACCCCAGCCCCACGCCCGCGCGGCGGCCGATGTCGAGCTGGTGCGTGGCCGCGAGAAGGCTGCGAAGGTTGTGCATGACGCTTTCGGGCGTCTGGCCGTGCTCGGGCAGGACATGCCATTCGCCGACCAGGCAGCGGATGCGCGCTAGCAGCCCGGCCCGGGCGAGCGCGGCCAGGATCGGCAATTCCGCGCCTTCGCAATCGAGCTTCAGCAGGTCGCAGCGGTCGATGTGCTCCAGGCGCCAGAGCTTGCGGATCGACAGGGCCGGCACGCGCATGGTCTGGCTGCCGGGCTCGCGCAGGAAGCAACTGCCGCCGCCGCTGTTGCGTCCGGCCTTGTCCGCCACGGCGTGGAACTCGACTTCGGACACCTCCTCGCCTACGATGGCCGCCTCCACGATGCGGGCATTCGCCAACGTCTCCTTGTCTCCCCCTCTCCCTGTCTCCTTGTCTGCTTCCAGCAGGTTCCGTTTCAACAGCCCGACATTGTCCGGGTCGCATTCGCAGGCGATGAGCCGGCAGCCGGGCCAGAGCGTGGCGGCGAGAACCGCAAAGGCGCCGATGTGGGCGCCAATATCGACGATGGTTCTCTCCGTGCTTGGTGCGGAATGGTCTCCTGACCATGCCGCTGCCAGTTCGCGGACGCCGTACCCATCGGCCATCCAGACCTCGTGGAGAATGTCCTGATCTACAAGGCCGCGCACGCAGAAGGTGATCTGTTCAGGCCCATTTTGGGACCTGTCAAGTGGAGGAATTGGCCGGCGTAGAGTTACGTGGAGCATTGTGTCCGGCTAACGAGATGATTGCTGATTCATGAAAAAGCATATTTTTCCATAACGCCTGCTCGACCTTGGGTTTGTCGACACTGTCCCCTTCCGTCTGCCGAGGAGGCCAGGCCCCTGGCCCAAGAACTGCAGCGCATCGAACAAGGGCGCCGTCGTGGTCCGCAATTGCTGGGCGATATTCTGCCGATTGTGTTGGCACGCTTAGGGGTGGGAGCGTTACAATCTAGAGAGTCAGGGGAGCACGACCTCACCTAGCCTGCTCGGTTGACGAGCCGAAAACGCCTTACGTCCCCAAGGGTCAAACCCTGGAAGAAAGCTTGGCGCTCTTTCGGATCACCAACGCCTGATAAGGCAGTGTGGGGTCATTCCCCTGATGTACCAGTATGGCGAGCCGGTGATCACACAGACGAAAGAGGATGGCTCGTGAATCCGCAAGGCGATCCCCGCACTCTTTAAAAAGCCGTCTCACGACGGACCGTGGAAGGTACGTCCTTCGTTGTTTTGGCCATTCCCATATGGCAGTCTTTTCTTACCCTTTTCTTACCCTCGACATTGTTCCCTTCAGTGCGTTGACGCAGCCGGCTCCGTCCTCTTTTCAGGGCGACCCAGCCCTTGTGTCCTTCCTTACGCGTCCCAAGGCCGTCTTTGCCGCGATAGTAAGCCGCGAGCCATCATATCCAGACCCTAACTTCTCTAACACCCCTACTGCTTTCTCTGTACCGATTTGTTCCAAAGTCTCTATTGCCCTCAGTTCCCGCAAGCGATTTGCGTCAGTAACGAAAGCACTGCCAACCAACAGCCTTTCAATAAGCCTTCTCTCATCCGATGAAATCTTGTCTTCTAATCTACGGCGCAGTTGCCCGAACACGGGATCACCAAGCCCCTTTAGCTCCTGCATCGCCCGCTCCCGGCTGCCAAAATCATTTGAGCTTAGAGTAGCGAGCAACCCATCAATATGAGAACGATCGGCCGCTACAGCCATCCGGACATGTTCATCAATGAATGCCGTAGCAGCATCCGACTTGGAGCAAAACCGCCAACTTGCCCTGTATGCTATAGCTGCATCGGGTGCTGCTAGCAGCCTCCATAGCTCCTCCAAGGACTCACTCCTAGCCCCGGAAGCATTATCAGTCATCACCTGGCCAGTTACGTCCCATAGAATAGCAGTTCCGTCCTCGCCCCCCGTCAACACTCTTCTTCCGTCTCGCGAAAAAGCAACACAATTCACGCCCCCAAGATGGCCGGCAAGTTGTAGCCGCTCCCTCGCTGAGGTGACTTCCCAAAGCACAATCTTACCTTGATCTCCACAGGACGCCAGAGTTTGTCCATCAGGGGACAACGCAATGCGCGACGCCTTCACACTCGTGCCCCCAATACTTCCACTCTGCGCACCTGTCTTAACATCCCACAGGCGAATGGTCATATCGTCGCTTGTGGAAATAATGCACGTCTCATCCGGTGAAAAGACTACGTCACGAACCGATTTGTTGTGGCCAACGAAATCTCTGATAGCCTTTCGCTTCTGTTGGTCCCAAAGAACAATTCTTGAGAAAGTCGCTTCTGGGACTCGCCCAACCAGCAGAGGATCGATGCCCGTACCGATGGCAAGAAACCGACCAGACCGAGAAATAGCGATTGAATTAACGACGCCCTTATACCCGCTAACAACCTGGTAAGGACCTTTAGGGCTGCCATAAACGATTTCATCCGAGGCAAGGGTCGAGCGGTCCAGTTTGACTGAATCCGTCAGCCAGAGCCCTACTGCATTGTCTTCACGACCCACAGCAAGAAACTTGCCCTCATCAGATAACGCTAAGCCAAATACACCGGTTGAATAGTCCCTAATAAAGGGCTTTATCTTCCACCCAGTCTGCATGTCCCACGCGCGGCATCTACCAGAACACATTATTATTTTGTCACCTGGCCAGAAGCAGATAGCATTCCCTGGCAAAGAGCCGGTATGAAAGTTGCGCATTTCTCGTCCGGAAGTAGTGCCCCAGACTCTGATGGATTCGTCACTGCCAGCTGTGGCAACCATGGAACCATCGTTAGAGAAAGTCACACAAGTAACGGGTCCCTCGTGGCCCGGAGAGACAAGTAGTTTCCCTTCACTAGCTATGTCCCACATCCGCAGCCGACCAAATTCATCCCCGGAGACAATTCGCCGGCTATCAGGTGAAAACGCAACGGCAGTAATTCGAGGGCCAGCGAGAGCAAGCTCTCGCACTTGGAAATCCGTACAAGTACCCCAAACCTTGAGCCAGCCATCGAGGCCAGCAGCAGCAAGAAGTTTTTGATCGGGAGAGAAAGCGACTACACCTGAGGAGCGGGACTGGTTGGGTGGTACAAAGGCCGTCTTTACTTTTTCAATGGACCAAACGCGGACTCCATCGTTTGAGCGAAGTAAGTCAGGTAGCTGCCGGAGGCCGTAAGCCACAGCCGCGTATCTCTTGTCTTTAGATACGCTAAGACCGCTGACCATTGCCTTTGGCCCTGCGAACTTCTGTCTCTCGTGCAGTCGGTCCAAATCGCATAGAAATGTGTTGCCTTCCATGTCTCCAACCAGTAGCTTGCGATTGTCCATGAAAGCAAGGGCCGACACCGGCGAGGGGTTGTTTACAAGGCTTTCGACACGAGTCGGAAGGCTTAAGGGGGCGAAGGAGATCGCGCCGTCAGCACTGCCAGAGGCAAGGAAACGCTCATCCGGGCTGAGAGCCACCGCAGTAATCTCCCGAGACGGAAAGCGATGTTTAATGCGATTCTTAGGTTGAAGTCGGTTCCAAACTACTACTGTACCGTTCTCTCCAGCCGCCGCCACGAGGGTACCCGTAACGGAAATAACTGCTCCGACTAGTTTATTGTTCTGCAGATCTGCTCTTAGCAAAAGCTTTCCCGTGCTCGTGCACCAAACGCAGACATCGCCAGCCGCGCCGACGGAAACGAGACTTGCTCCATCCGACGAAAAACCCGTCGCCAGAACCGACGCACTATGGCGTAAGGCTGTTGCGCCATATCGCACTAATGCATGGTCGGGCTGCAGAGCAGCGAAATTAGCTGCTCCCTCGGATTTGCATCCGGCATTCTTGCCGTGGTCTATGGCGAAAGCTACGGTTAGCGCGGAGGGAAGGGATAGGTAAACAAGTACGGATAGGGTAAAGTGACTACGCATCCTATGATAGCCTCCCCTTATGCCCACCCGGTGGGACTTTGGGCCCAGGCACTTTCGGTGAAAAAAAGTGCCATTTGACGGAAACTGCCAAAAATGGGATTCCTGCGAAGAGAGAGCTACACGGGCCTCTTGCGTGTGGTGTACTTCCGCGGGATTGAGTGGCGGATATTCGAGGCCCCACAACATTAGGTAAACTACCCCGGTTTTTCAAGCCTTGCCCTTTTCGGCACCGCTTGGCTCAGATTAGTCGGCTCAAAGCGGGCAGAGTGCAGTTGCGCTTTTTCAACGGATCTCAATGAGGAATAATCACTAGACGACCCCAAGCTTAGCCTAACCTGATTAGACCAACAAAGTCAACGTCAACTTAATCGAGTGCGGAAGGCGCACGCGGGGTTCCGGACGAGCGCCCAACCTTGGCCTCTCCACCACCTCGCAAACGAGATCTCTGGCTGAAACCGTTTCTTGGCGATGCTCCTGTTGTCCGGATGCGCTTGCAAGAGTGACCATGTCATGAAATAACGCGGCTCCACACGGACGACGCCGTTAACGGTCCGCGCCGATGCGCGCGTCGCGGGTCCTTCAACTTGCTGAAATACTCAGTGATCGAGCGGCTGTGTAACTGACTGTGACAACTGGGGCAAGCTGGAGACATAATTCTCCTCCGTGCCATGATTTGTCTCCGAAGAATCACTGGTCCCCGGCGTTTGACGAAATCAACTGGCCGCGAAGAATATGGGCGGTCTGTGGAGTGTAGGCCCTGGATCTCTGGCGCCCTTCACCGCCCCCCCCCAATCGGGACTTTGAGAAACGTCGGTCGGCGCTGGGGCATTCCGGTTCGATAGTATTCGTCTAGCATCTGAAGCAGCAGGAATTTCTCATCAAATAAAATGGTATGCTCCATTTCTAATGGTCCTACAATCCGGTTAAGACGGCGTAATTCATTTTGCGCCGTTTCATCAAAGAACATTAATGGGCGATGGCCGATGACGTAAATTTGTCGCATGAGCCCAATACTCCTCCTCAAATATCGTATTTGCTTAATAAGTGTCTCGATGATTGGCTCCAGATATTCCATCCTGTCTTCGATGCGACTTATCGCCGCTCGCATTGCGGCCGGCCCCATGTAGATGTCCGATAGGTTTGGAAGACGAAATTGCGGACCAACAAAGCTCATTCCACTAGGATCCACCATGCCCGTTGGCCTATTCCTAATGTAAAGATACATGTTGGAGTCTCCGGTAATAAAACCGAGCGGGTCCTGGCTGATCCACCGCCCGATGGCCGGCCCGTAATAGCGGGCTCTATTATATTGCAGGCCGGTCTCGCTGTCGAATTCTCGCGCCGTCCATTTGTAGCGGTCGCCGTTTGGAGAATTGGTTTCAGTGGCATTGCCGAAGGCATCGTAATCGATGTGGTCCAGAACCGTGCTGGAATTGTTGAGGACATCTCTCACTGAACCGAGCCGGTCGGTAAGGTACCAGGCCAGAGTGCCGCTGGAGTTCTCTCGGGCAAAGAGCTGATCGACGGCATCGCCGTACAGGCGCCGCATTTGGAGCTGGTTGCTGCTGTTCAAATCCGCAAACGCGTTCTGACCATCGTAAGCGAAGCGCGTGACGACCGTACCCGTGGATGACGTCCAGACATCCTTTTCGATGCGATCGCCGAAGACGTCGTAGACATAGGTCGCCTGCATCAAGAGCGTGCCGCCATCGGTTTGCTCTTGCTTGGCCGAGGTCATGCGGTTGAGGTTGTCGTAACCGAAGTACCAGGTCTCGGCACTGGCGCCCAGGGTCTTTTTCGTCAAGTTGCCGTTGTTGTCGTACGTGTACGTCCAAAGGCCGAAGTTGGTTAGCTCATTGGCCGAGCCGGTCGTGTAGCCGGTCATGGTGCGATTGCCGGCCAGGTCGAAGCTGTAGCTGTTAGCCGTGTCGTTGGTCAATTCGTTCGTAGCGTCGTACTGGTACGTCGTCGTCGTGCCGTTCCGCACTTCGGTTGCGAGCCGGCTGGCGGCGTCATACGTGTAGGTGATCGTCTCGAACGTGTGCCCCCCGTGGGGCGGGGGAACGGCGTTGTCGTAGTGCTTAACAAAGGTCATTCGGCCTGCAGCGTCGTAGGTGAGGCTGGTGTAGGTAGAAAAAGGGGAGGGCGGATTAGCGGTACGCGTTATTGCGGCTAGCTGGTTAAGGGCAGTGTAGCCGAGCGAAACGTCCAGGGTGGTCATGCCGCTAGCGCTGAATTGCCGATCAGTCAGGTTCCCGACATTATCGTAAGTCGAGGTTATCGTGCCGCCCAGAGAATCCTGCAAAAGGGTGCGCCGACCCATGCTATCGTAGGCCGCAGTAAGCGTCACCCCGAAAGGTTCCTGCAGAGAAAAGGGGACAGCGTACTATTCCTCGCCCCCGGCGCCAAACAACGAAAGCGCGTCCTCCTCCTTGGTCTCACTGCTTTTCCGTGGCCGGCCACGGGGACGCAGGCTCGATTCGATTCCGAGACGCTCCGCGGTTTCTTTCATCCACGGCGCGGCGCCATAGGGCCGACCGCGACGCAAACATTCACGCAGACTCTCCACCTCGGCCTCCGTTTGGGCTTCGTTAACATGCGCAAGCCACGACTCCGGACGAGGCACCGGACCTGGGTCGAGCACCGGTCTGCCCAGCGCATCTGCGCTGGCACTGGACCAGCGCCAATCCTGCGCCCGTTCCACTAGGCCGGCACGCACCGGATTACGCTCGATGTAACGCAGCACGCTCAGCAAGTGGTCGTCTTCCTGAATGGCGAAAGCGCGAAAACGGCCTTGCCAGACATGGCCGCTGGAATGGTAGTGCTGATGAT